>MTKY01050741.1_pt1 | contig 125427 bp, 111 predicted proteins | sample 1042731 | NCBI WGS metagenome assembly MTKY01 (sample SAMN06212206, study PRJNA360538) | anaerobic digester metagenome | biome: Wastewater treatment plant; material: sludge; isolation source: anaerobic digester fed with sludge from wastewater treatment plant | place: Denmark: WWTP Soeholt ...
TCCGGCTGCCCGCTTTTTTGATTTAAGTTTAACGAATTAACAATCCAGCCGGTTCGAACACCCTCGGGGGGTGCAGCGTCCGGTCGCCCGCTTTTTTGTTTTAATTCCTCTCTTAGCCGGTTCGAACACCCACAGGGGTGCAGCGTCCGGCTGCCCGCCTTTTTGTTTTAATTCCGCTCTTAGCCGGTTCGAACGGCCGCAGGGCTGCAGTTTCCGGCTGCCCGCTTGATTCTCAGCGCGGGCCCGGGAGCACTGTAAAACGTGGGCGGGCTGTTATTTTTCCCTTTTTTAAGGTATCCTTACACTTTGAGATTTACCTGAGGAGGCAATGATGGTCAAAGAACTGTTGAAAGATGCGGAGCAGCGCATGCAAGCCGCGGTGGATGTGTTGGAAGAAGACCTGACCGGGATCCGTACCGGCAGAGCTTCCCCCGCCCTGATTGAAAAGCTGCCGGTAGAGTATTACGGCGCGACACTCCCATTAATCCAAATGGCGACTATCAGCGTGCCCGAACCCAGGCAGCTGTTGATCCGCCCCTTCGACGCCTCTACTCTCAAGAATATTGAGCGGGCTATCCTTGCTTCCGAGCTCGGTCTCACGCCCAATAACGACGGCAAATCCATCCGCCTGAACCTGCCCCCCCTGACGGAAGAACGCCGGCGGGATTTGCTGCGGGTGGTAAATTCGCGCCTCGAAGACTGTAAAGTTGCGGTGCGCAACGTGCGCCGGGACGTGATCAAAGACCTGAAGGACTTCGAAAAAGAAAAACTCATCTCAGAGGATGAATTGACCGGCGCTGAAGATGACCTGAAAGAACTTACCGCCGGAATGGTCGAAAAGATTGACGAAGTCGGCGCCCGTAAAGAAAAGGAAATCCTCGAGGTCTGAACCAATGGACTCCAAAGAAGAAACACTTAAAATACCCACTCACGTGGGTTTAATTATGGATGGGAACGGCAGATGGGCCAACGCTCAGGGCCTGCCCCGCCTGGCCGGGCATCGGGCTGGCGTGGAGAACCTGCGCGGGGTGATCACCGCCGGCATTAAATTTGGCATAAAATACCTCAGCTTCTACGCGTTTTCCACCGAAAACTGGAACCGCCCGAAGGATGAAGTTTTTGGCATTATGGATTTGCTGTCTGAATTTATTGACAGGGAAACCGTTCCGCTCCATGAAGAAGGCGTGCGCATCCTGCATATCGGGCATCTGGACCGCTTGCGCCCTTCCCTGGTGGATAAAATTGAGTACGCGGTGAACCTGACAAAAAACAACCGCAAGATTACCGTGCAGCTGGCCTTTAACTATGGCGGCAGGGATGAGATTGTTAGCGCAGTGCGAAAAATAATCTCCTCCGGCGCCAGACCCGATGAGGTGACCGAGGCTCTGATTGGACGCAACCTGTTCACCGCTGGCATCCCCGACCCGGATTTGATTATCCGCACGAGCGGTGAGATGCGCACGAGCAACTTCCTGATGTGGCAAAGCGCCTATTCCGAGTGGGTTTTCCCGACCACCTATTGGCCGGATTTCAATGAAGAAGTATTTAAGGAGATGCTGCGTGAATACAGCCGCAGAGACCGGCGATTCGGAGGTTTGAGCTCCAAGTAATGTTCTGGATTCGCTTCAAATCCGCTTTGGTGTTTGTGCCGCTCATGCTTGTCGTCTCATATCTGGGCGGCACTGTTTACGCGATTCTCATCCTGACCGCCCTGGGGATTGGCGCCTGGGAATACTGCCGCCTGTTGAAGACCATGGGTTATTTTGTCTCATATCCGCTTATGTTGGGCGGCGTGTTGGCGCTGCTCTTGCTGCGGCTGTTTTTCGGCTTCGCGGGTATGGACCTGATGCTGGTGGCAGTCCTGACAGCTTCAGCCATCCTGAGCCTGAATCGCTTTGAGAAGCAAGACGCGCAGGCGGTACTCACTTTCGCGCTGCATATTTCCGGCATTCTTTATCTCGGTTGGCTCGGCGGTTATTTTTTCTCCCTGCGAGCGCTCCCGAACGGCGCCTGGTGGACCATGCTCAGCCTTGGCCTGGTTATGTTGGTGGACCTGGGGGCGTATGCGGTTGGCTTGAAATTTGGTAAACATAAAATGTTTCCCCGCCTCAGCCCGCGCAAAAGCTGGGAAGGCTACGCGGGTGGGGTCCTGTTTGGGGTTGGGTTCGGCGCGTTATTTGGCTGGGTCCTGAAGCCGGTTATGCCGGAACTCGCGGTCTGGGAAGGCGCGGTTTTGGGGCTGGTTATCGGCGTTTTGGCTCCATTTGGGGACCTCTTTGTGAGCATGCTCAAGCGGATTGCCGGGGTAAAAGACAGCGGCACGTTAATCCCGGGGCACGGCGGCATTTTGGATCGCGTGGATACCTGGATCTGGGCGGTCATGCTCGGGTATTATTTGGCTCAGCTTTTTTCCTGATTGATGAAGCCCCGGGCCTGCGCGCGGGAAAGATTACTCCAAGCAACCGGGTTTGGCAAGCCGCCCTGTCTCTGCGCGCCGTGAGCGATAGCGTTACTCATAAACGAAAAAGCAGGAAAAGACACGGCAGCGCCTCTTGGAGGCATGTATTCTTACCCCCTTGATTTTTTCGATTTGATGACGCATTACGCCGCGCCGCGAAAGCGGCGCGGCGGACCTCATAAGAATTGGATTTCCGATGCCGCTCCCATCAAGCCGGCGGGGTTCATCGGCCGCCGCCCATAAGGTTACCCGGCGAGGGCGGCATCCACAATTTCGCGGGCTTCGGATTGGATGCGCGCGAGGTGCTCCGCGCCTTTCAGACTTTCCGCGTAAATCTTGTAAATATCTTCTGTGCCCGAAGGGCGCGCGGCAAACCAACCAAACTCCGTGCTCACTTTTAACCCGCCAATCGGGGCGTTGTTGCAGGGCGCTTTGGTAAGCTTGGCGGTAATCGGGTCGCCCGCGAGTTTGTCCGCTTTAACCATTTCCGGCGAAAGCGCCGCCAGAACGGCTTTCTCGCGGGCTCCGGTGGGGGCATCCATACGCGCGTACCAGCTTTTGCCCAGCTCTGCCTCCAACGCCTGGTAGTGCGAGCCGGGGTCTTTACCGGTCACTGCCAAAATTTCAGCGGCGAGCAAGTCTAGGATGATGCCGTCCTTGTCGGTGGTCCAGGTCGCGCCGTTTTTACGGAGGAACGAGGCTCCGGCGCTTTCTTCCCCGCCAAAGCCAACGCTTCCATCCAACAAGCCAGGCACAAACCATTTGAAGCCGACCGGCACTTCGCACAACCGCCTTCCAATCTTGACGGCCACTTTATCAATAATGGAGCTGGAAACCAGGGTCTTACCGATTGCCGCATCGCGGGACCAATCCGGGCGGTGCTGGAAGATATACCAGATGGCAACCGCCAGGTAGTGGTTGGGGTTCATCAGCCCAACGCTGGGGGTAACGATGCCGTGGCGGTCAAAATCAACGTCGTTGCCGAAGGCGATGTCAAATTTATCTTTCAGCGTCACGAGATTCGCCATCGCGTAGGGGCTGGAACAATCCATCCGGATTTTCCCATCCTTATCCAGGGTCATAAACGAGAAAGTGGGGTCCACGCGTTTGTTGACAACCTCAATGTTCAAACCGTATTTTTCCGCGATTGGCTCCCAATACCCGATACCCGAGCCTCCCAGCGGGTCTACGCCGATATGAATACCGGAAGCTGCCAGTGCTTTCATATTCACGACGCTGTCCAGGTCGTTCACGTAGGGGGTGATCAGGTCAATCTGATGGGTTGTATCAGCCTGGAGCGCTTTCGCGAGCCCGAGACGTTTTACATCTTTCAGCCCGCCGCGGATGATTTCGTTGGCGCGGTTCTGAATCCACTTGGTGGTGTCTGTATCCGCGGGGCCGCCGTTCGGCGGGTTGTATTTGAAGCCGCCGTCATCGGGCGGGTTATGCGAGGGCGATATAACCACCCCATCCGCCAGGCCGCTTTGCCTGCCGGCATTGTAGGTCAGGATGGCGTGTGAGATTACCGGCGTGGGCGTGTAGCGCATCTGGGCGTGAATCATGATTTCCATGTTGTTGCCGGCAAACACCTCAATTGCGCTGTAGAGCGCCGGCTCGGAAAGCGCGTGCGTGTCCATCCCCATGAAGAGGGGCCCATTAATGCCGGCTTGTTTGCGGTATTCATAAATCGCCTGGCTGATGGCAAGCACGTGGTCTTCATTAAAGCTGCCGTTCAGCGAGGTTCCGCGGTGCCCGCTGGTGCCAAATGCCACTGCCTGGGCCGCGTTTTGCGGGTCCGGGTGCAGGGTGTAATAGGCGGAAATCAGGCGCGGGATATTGACAAGCGCTTCAAGCGGGGCGGGTTTTCCTGCGAGTGGGTGAATGGACATGGTTTCTCCTTATCAATTGGAAACTGGCGGAAAGCCGCCTTCCTGAAAGCTCTCTTTCAGGTCCTTACGTTGGTTCGGGTATTCGCGATTTTGGTTGTATTCCGAAAGCTGGTTGATTTCGCCGGGATAGCCGACGGCTGCCATGCAGTGGATGCTGTACGCATCGGGGATGCGCAGCTCCGCGCGGGCGCGTTCGTAGTCAAACCCAGCCATGGGATGCACGACCAAACCCATCGCGGTGCCTTGCAGGGCAAGGTTTTCAAACGCCATGCCGGTGTCAAAGGCGTGGGTGTTGATTTCTTTGCCTTTTGACGAGATTCTGTTGGAGAGCACGACCAAAAGCACGCTCGCGCGCGCGCACCATTCCTGGTTCCAGATATCCAGCAGCGAAAAGAATCCGTCAAATTGTTCGGTCCCCCGGTGGGCGTACAGAAAGTACCATTCCTGAAAATTCCCGGAGGAAGGCGCCCAACGCGCGGCTTCAAACAGACGCAGCAGTTCCTCCTGAGGGAGAGCTTCCCCGCTCATTGCCCGGGCGGACCAACGCTGGATAATAAAATCCTCCACAGGATAGAGGTTTTTCCGGTAATCTCGCACCTTTATCTCAGATACCTTCATTCTTTCCACCTTTTGGATAATAATAAGTCCCCGGGTATTTTATCACAGCGCGGCCTAATAAATTGCCCCCGAAAGCCTGCTTTCGGGGGCTGTTTGTTCTGCTGATTGGGACGCAGCAGGCTTATTTGATTGCGTAAGTCAAGTTGACTTCATAAGTGACGACGATCTGGCCAGCGGAAACCGGAACAGAGGTTTCCAGGCCGGCAGCTCCGCCGCCGCCCATTCCAGAAGCGCTGTAGGGCTGCACATAGCTGGAATTCACGGCGCTGATGGATTGAAGCTCGCCAAGGGAGACCCCGGCGACGCCAGCCACGGACTGGGCTTTTGCCTGGGCGTCATGGATTGCCAGGTCCCGCGCCTTAGCCAGCGCGCTTTCGCGGTCTGCGATATCAAAATTTATCCCATAGATGCTGTTGGCGCCCGAGCTGATTGCGACGTCCAGCAGTTTGGGAAGTTTGCTCAGATTGCGCACGGTAACGTAGACGGTATTATCCACCACGTAGTAAGTGCCGGTAACCTGACCCATGTTATCGTAATGCTGGGAGGGATACACATTGAAATTTGCCGTCTGGATATCCTTCGCATCCACGCCTTCAGCCTGGAGAGCGTTGGAGATGGCGGTTGCCTGGGCATTGTTGGTGCTCAGGGAGGAGCTGACATCCGGGGCTTCGCTGTGCACGCCGATATTGATGTAGGCGATGTCGGGAACCAGCACCACGTTCCCGCTGCCGCTGACACTGAGCGTGCGAAGGTTCGCGGGGGCTGTGGTTTGCTGCTGCGGCTGGAACAGAGCGCATCCGCTTAATGTCAGCGCCGCGATAAGTAAGACGACGAGAGAAAAAATCGAAAGTTTGGTCTTCATAGTTAACTCCTTAGTGTTCACTGAGATATGGACGCATTAAGGGGGTGGAATGTTCCCAAAACCCGGAAAAACTTTTCAAAAAGCTCCCGGAAAAAGGTGGAGATTGGATATAATAAAAAAGGGGTTCTTTTCATAACCTTTCAGAAAGAGAGACATGCCCGTTAATTATCCTCAGATTGAACAGAGTCTGCCGGCATATGCCAGAAAAGAAAAGGGATTCCAGGAGCAGCTGGCGGCCCGCAAAGAGAAGCTCTGGCAGATGTTCCTGGACCCGGCGCTGGAACTGGAAGCTGTGCGGGAAAAGATATCCCAGGCACAAGCGCTTTTGAAGAACCTATACTGCGCCAAACCGGTCGCGGAAGCGCTGCTGACGCGCAAAGCCCTGCCCGCCCTGCCGGCCGCATACACGCTGATTGCCGCCGACGGTTCACAGATTGTGCCAAACCGCCACAGACCGGTGCAGTTTTGCGTCCTGAATATTGGCATGATAAAAATCATGCGCGGCTCGGGCCTCGCCCCGGAAATAAACGTCCTGAGCACCCTCCTGGAACACGAAAACCTGTTCACCTCCGAAGGTCACCTGATTGGCGAAGAAGACGTTTCGCTCTTGCGGGACCTGGCAGAAAGGCGTATTTTGTTCGAAGCCGCGATTTCTGACCGGGAACCCATTATCACGCTCATCGACGGACCTCTGGATGTGTATGAGAACGTGACTACCCGCCGAGAGCGGGCGGAGCAGTTGAATGAAGTGCGCGAAATCCATGCCCACCTGGAAGCGCGCGGCGTGCTCAGCGCGGGATATATCGACAAGCCGGGCTCCGAGCTCATCAGCCGCATGCTCAGCATTATGCAAACCCCCGACGCGGAGCTTGGAGCTTATGACGATACCAAGCGCGAAATCCGCGGAATCAGCGACGCGGAACTTCTGGAGGAATTACTCGGCGCGGCTGAGCGTTCGGCGGTTTTTGAATCAGTCGCCAAAGGCGAAGGGAAAGGCAGTCTGAACGTGCACTTCTTTTACCTGAATGTGGGCAGCCCCGGGCAGCCGATTCTGGCGCGGGTGGAATTCCCCGGCTGGGTCAGCGAACGCCCGCAGCTGATCGACGTGTTACACAGCGTGATTTACCACGAAGCCATGGTTTTGGATACCCATCCATACCCCTACGCGCTGCACCGCGCGCATGAACTGGCGGTCATCACCATGCCCGAGCACGAACAGGTGGAAGCCATGCTGGTACGCGAGTTGGAGCAAGCCGGCGCGCGGGCAGGCAAGCGGTCCAACAAAGACTGGAATAAAGGTCTGACAAAAAAGTGAGGGAGAGATGAGCGGCGAAACAAAGATATTAATTGGAAAACTGCTGCGCGCCGACAACCGCGCCTTTGTGGCGGGCTGCCGCACCAAAGAACTCATCGCGCCAGCATTGGGGGCTCTTTGTAAAGTGCGCCTGGAAGAAGGGCTTGAAATTTACGGGTTGATTGGCAATATCATCATTAACGATGACAGCCTGGTGCGCCAGCTTGTATCCGGCATCAGCCTTCCAACGGAGTACACCGAGGATAACCGCCACAACCGCAACCTGCCAGTAGAAATCAGCGTGCTTTGCGTCGGATTCGGACAGGACGGAAAGATTTTTCACCGCCTGCCCCCGCGTCCGCCGCTCAGCCTGGACGCGCTTTACCTGTGCGACGATGCAGAACTGGTGCGCTTCTCCAGCGCTGGCCGATACGGCTATTTCAGGCATATCCTGCGCCTGGACGACCAACCGGTGGAAGAAATCCTGACCGCGCACCTGGCGAACGCCAGGCTGGCGCACGCGCAGCACGGCAGAGCGGACTGGTACACGGGGGCTTGCCAGGAGTTAATCGTTCTGCTGCGGGATGACTATGAGGGTTTGATGAACGTGTTGAACGCGCTGGCTGAGTTGGAGTGAGGTGAAAATGGACACAATTAATCGCGCGATTCCCCACCCGATTGGTTACGTGGTTGGCGGCGGATTGGAAACCAACCTGCAAGTGCGCCTGACGGTGCCGCCGCAGGAAGTGCAGGAAGGTTCTTTTGTGGTCATAGATAGCGGCGGCTGGCGCTTTTATGGATTGGTCACCGACCTGCAATTGGGTTCCACCAATCCTCGCTTTGCCGACGAACAGAGCGAAGAACGCCTGCCGCGCCATCTCGCGGAGCTTTTGCACGGGCAGACCCTCTTTACCAACCTGGCGGTGATGCCGGTATTAATGCTGGAACGCGGACCGGAACCTGGGACGGAAGAATACCGGCTTTGGAAAGACCAGCACCCGGAAGAAACGCAGCCCGTGACGGTCAAGACCGTCCCCAGCCACCATTCGCCTGTGTTGTTGGCGGATGCCGCGGATATTGCCCAGATCTTCGGGGAGGAAAACAACCAGGAAATATTCCGCATCGGGTATACCCGCGAACAGGGGCACCCGGTTTGCCTGAACCTGGACAAGTTCGTCAAGCGCAGTTCCGGCATCTTTGGCACCACCGGCTCGGGGAAGTCTTTTTTGGCGCGCATGATTCTGGCGGGTCTCATCCACGCCGACCGGGCTTCCGCCTTGATTTTTGATATGCACAATGAATACGGACCAGACAGCACCTCTTCGGATACCGGCGCGGCAGTCCCGGGTCTCAAAGGCAAGTTCGGCGCCAAGATTCGGCTGGCGGGGTTGGGCGCAAGGACCTCTTTTGGCAAACTGAACGCCGACCTCTCCCTCGAAATCGCGCAGTCGGATATTACCAGCGAGGATGTGCTGCTGCTCAGCCAGGCGCTGAACCTGAATGAGACCGCCCCCATCGTGCTTTCAGCCCTGGAACGGGATTTTGGACAGGATTGGCTCCATGAATTCCTCAGCATGGAAACCGGCACGACCATAGAGGATGAAAACGGCAAAAGCGTGCCCGCGCCCAACAGTGTGGAAGCCTGGGCTGCCGTCGGCAACGTGCACCCAAAATCTGCCCTTGCCCTTCATCAAAGGCTGCAGCGCCTGGGCAAGACCGCGTATCTCATCGCGGACCCAGCTACCAAGGGGCTGGAACAAATCATCGAAGACCTGGAACACGGCAAACACGTTATCCTCTCCTTTGGCAAGAGCAACACCGAGCTGGATTATCTGCTGGTCACCAATCTGATAACCCGCAAAATTCGCGACCATTGGGGAAACAGCACCGAAAACTTCCATGCCGAGAAGGGAAAAGAACCGCGCCCGCTGGTGGTTGTGGTGGAAGAAGCCCACAAACTGCTCAACCGCGAGATGGCTTCGCAGACCATTTTCAGCACTATCGCCCGGGAAATGCGCAAATACTACGTGACCCTGCTCATCATTGACCAGCGCCCGTCCCAAATCTACGACGAGGTCATGTCGCAGTTGGGCACCCGAATCTCCGGCTCGCTGGGCGATGAGGATGACATCAACGCTGTGCTCTCCGGTTTGCCCGGAAGGAGCGCGCTGCGCGGGCTGCTTTCCAAGCTGCAGGCCAAGGAAGAGGCGCTCTTGTTGGGTTGGGGCGTGCCGATGCCAATCCCAATCCGTTCCAGAAGATATGACAACGACTTCTGGAGAGAGCTCCTGGGCGCTCAGGCAAGCCCAAAAACGATTGAAGAAGGAAATAAAGTATTAGGGTTCGACAGCGATGATACCGATTAAGCTTTCTCTATCAGGTTTCATATCTTATCGCGACCCGATAGAAATTGATTTCTCGGGTCTGGACCTGGTTTGCGTTTCCGGGCAGAATGGGGCGGGCAAATCCTCACTGCTGGACGCGATAACCTACGCGCTGTATGGGCAGGCGCGCCGCAGGGACGAAGCAATCATCAACCACGCCTGTCAAAAAGCGGAAGTCAGTCTGGAATTCGCGTATGAGCACCAGATTTATCGGGTCACGCGCTCCATCACGCGCGGCAAGGGCAGCCAGGTGGAATTCCTGATGCGAACCGGGGACGACGCGGCGCCTTGGAAGCTGCTCACCGAACGCACCCTAAGCGAAACCAACGCGAAAATTCAGCGCACTTTGCGCCTGGATTATGAAACCTTCATAAACGCCTCTTTCTTTTTGCAGGGGAAAGCGGATATGTTTGCCACGCAAAAACCCGCGGACCGCAAACGCATCCTCAGCAGCATCTTAGGGTTGGACAGCTGGGAAGATTACCGCAAACGCACCGCTGAGCTGATCAAACTCCGTCAGGGCGACTTGCGTGTTATGGACAGCCGCCTGAAAGAGATTCAAGGTGAGCTGGATGAAGAGCCAGCGCGCAAGGCGAAGCTGGAATGGCTTGAATCCGAGCTGAAAAACGCCGCCGCGGAAACCCGCCTGGCGCAGTCTGCCCTGGAACAAAAGCGCGCCGCGGAGCAAAACCTGGCGAGTCACAGGCAGGTGTTGGCTTTGCACGAGGCGCAGGAACGTAAAGCGCAAGCTTCGCAGGCAGAGCTCACACGCCGGCTGGAAGATAAGGAAGCGGCGCTGGAAGAGTTGAAACGTAAGCTGGCTTCCGCGGAGCGCGTTGAAGCTGAATTCAAGCAGCTGGAAAGCTTGCGCAAACAGCTCGCCAGGCAGGACGCGCTCTCCGAGCGTTTTCATCCGCTTGATGACCGCCGACGCGACCTTGAAAGCCAAATCGCGCTTGAACGCCAAAAACTTATGACAGAGCAAAGGCATCTGGAAGAAGAAAAGGCGCAGTTGGAGCGCGAAGCCGCCCAAAACGCCGATCGCGCGGCCCAACAGAAGCAGCTGCAGACGGAAATCGCGCTGTTGGAGCGCCGCGTGGAAGCAAAGGAAACGCTTGCCAAGGAAGCCGAAAAACTTCAGACCCGCCTTTCGGAACTGTTGGCCGAAAACTCCGGGATTGAAAAGAAAGGCAAAGAGCTGAGCGAACGCCTGGATAAGGTCCAGAAAGTGGAAGGAGCCCAGTGCCCCTTGTGCGGCCAGGCTCTGGCATTGCACGACCGCGACCGCCTGGAACAGGAATTGGATGCGGAACTGCAAGACCAACGTGAACTGTACAAAAGGAACCAGGCGGAAATAAAGGACATAACCCGCCGCCAGGGCGAACTATCGGAAGAACGCGCCCAAATTCTGGCTTCTGAAAAGCAAATCGCCTCGCTCACCCGCCAGGCAGACCAACTTGCCGAGCAGCAAAACCTGTACGCCAGCCGCGCGGAGCAGTTTGGGCAGCAGGGGGCGCTGAAACTGGAACAAATCCAAACTTCCCTGGCGCAAGACGACTATTGCGCGCGGGAGCGGGCAGAACGCGCGGAGGTTCTCAGGGAAATTGAGGGGCTGGCATACAACCCCGAAGCGCACTCGCGCTTGCGCGAAGAAACGCAGCAAGCCGAACCGGCCCAGGCAGCTTACAACGAGCTGCAAATTGCCCGCAGCACGGTTGGGCAGCTGGAAGAGAGTGTGGTGGAACTGCGCGAGAACCTTGAGAAACAGACAGAGGAAGCGCGGAACGCCGCGCTCGAACGCTCAAAAGCCGCCGAGGATTTGGCGGAAATTGAGCGCAGCCTGCCGGATATTCAGATAACCGACCAGGCAATGCAAGAAAAGCGGGAGGTGGAGGCGGATTGGAACCGCAAAGTTGGCGCGGCACGGCAGGAACTGCACGTGCTGGCGGAACTGAAAACGCGCAAAGTGAGCTTGCGAGAAGATATGGAAGCCTTGAATGTTGAAATCGCGCGTCTGAAGACCCTGGAACGGGGGTTTTCCAAAGACGGCGTGCCGGCTATGCTGATTGAACAAGCCCTGCCTGAATTGGAAGATGAAACCAACCGCGTCCTCAGCCGGTTATCCAATTACAGCATGAGTGTAAACTTCCCCACCCAACGAAACCTGAAAGACGTGAAGCGGACCGACAAGCTGGAAACGCTGGATATCACCATCAGCGACGGCAGTTCAACCCGCGATTATGAAACTTATTCAGGTGGAGAAGCCTTTCGCATCAATTTCAGCATTCGCCTGGCGTTGGCGCGCCTGCTCGCGCGGCGCAACGGCGCGCAGCTGCGCACGCTGGTAATTGACGAAGGCTTTGGAAATCAGGACGCGGAAGGCAAACAGCGGCTGGTGGAGGCGATTGGTCTGGTGACCGAAGACTTTGATATGATCATGGTCATCACCCACATCGAGGAATTAAAAGAGCAGTTCCCCAACCGGATTGAGGTGGAAAAAGTCCCCTCTGGTTCGCGCGTCAGCGTCATTCGCGGCTGAGATTAAGGATTTCTTTCGTCAGGGCAGCGTGAAAGGCAGGGAGCTCCGCGCGCGCCGCGGCTTCCAAGGCTTCTGAGGGCGGTTCGCCCGCGAAGCGCAGGTCTATGCATCGCGCCAAGGCCTGCGGCAGTGGGGCAGGCGGGCGGTTTTTCGTGTAGAGGCGCGCGATTCGCGTTTTGTCGTATTCAAGGATGCCGCGCCGCACCAGTAAAAAAGTGCGCATCAACACGAGCGCGTGTTTAAGCAGTTCCGCCAGGGGGCTTTGCGTCCAGGCCTGCGAAAATTCCATGCCGAGTTTATCCTGCTCATATTCCAGATAGCGCTTGAACGCGCAGACGAAATCCTCACGCCCCGGCGCTGTCAGGGATGCCAGGTCAACCCTTCCCCATAATAATTTGCCCTGGGAACGCAGACGCTGAACAAAATCGGCATACGGAAAGCAGCCGGTAAGTGGGTCCCGCGCCAGCCGGCTCTCGTGCAAGAAAATCAATTCAATTTCAAAGGGAGAGGCTTGAGCGGCGAGCTTTTTCAGGCGCTCCATCTCCTCGCGTTCAACCTGGCTAAAGGCCTCGTCCGCGGGCGGCGTGCCGTGGAACAGCACGATTAAGTCCAAATCGCTTTGTCCGGGTCGGAAGTAACCTCCGGGAAGAGAACCAATCGCGATAATCGCGCGCGCCTGACGCAAGCCCAGCGCGTTCGCGCCACTGGCGAACGTTTCCAGTTCCAGATTGGCTGCCTCTACCGCCGCGTTCGTGTCCATATAATAAACTCTCAAAGCCTGCCAGCAGGCTGAGGGGTTTTTATACGCCCCAATGCCAGCACGGAAAACAGAAAAAGCAGACCGTAAATGCCCATCAGCACCACAAATCCAGCATTATCACCGATTGGTCCGCCTATATAAGCCCCAATCGCGCCGGCGCCGGCGCCCGCCAGGTTGGAAATCCCCAGGTAGCGCCCGGCTTGCCCCGGCGGAACCAGGCTGGTACCCAATGCCCAATTGGCTGAAAAGAAAATGCCCGCCCCAACCCCGACCAAGACGCCGCCGAGGTACAACCCCGACATGGATGAGGATGTGACAACGACCGCGGTGCCCAACGCCGCGAGAATACCGCTCAGCGCGATCAGGGGCTTGGTGCCGACTTTATCCGTCAGCCAGCCGCCGGGCAGCGCGGCTGCCAAAATCGCGACGCCCACCATCAGAACCAGTGAAGCAGCCGGTCCGGCCGCGGCGTTCCCTTTCAGTTCCGGAAAGCGTTCCTGGATGAAATAGAGCAAAAAGCTTGCCAGGTTGTTCGCGCCGACCAAAAAAGCCAGGCGGTTAACGACCCACCATGTGAAGGAGGGGTTTTTGGCGGCTTCGGCGCTCAGGCTGACGCGCATGGAAAAGACGACCCCCATCACAACTGCCAGGAGCATCCCTGCCGTGCCGAGGATGCTGGTGAGTACCAGGCGGGGAGCGTCTGGCAGCGCGGCTGCCAACGGGAGCAGAAGCTTCACTGCCTCACCTGCCAGCAGGATAACGCCGGTAAACAGGGCGGTCATGCTAACCAAACGCCCAATCGCGCCCCAATCCAAGGGTAGGGGGACTTTTTCCGATGGGGTCTCGCGAACGAACATCGCCAGGAGGGTGCTCACGAACAGCGCGGCAATGACCGTCAGGATTGCCGCCCAATAATTACCCGTGCGGAGCATTTTGGATACAAAGAAGGAAACAAAAACCAGCGGGATTGGAAGCTCAAAAAGCGCTTTCAGCCCGGAGTACACCCCGCGCTGACTCTCAGGCACCAAATCCGGGATAAGTCCCTGTGCCGCGCCCTGCCCGAGGTTTGAAAAGACCATCGAAAAAAGCACCGCCGCGAACAGCGCCGCGTAGCCTGCCTGCCCTTCCATCCGGGAGGCAACCACCCCGATGACGATGAACGCGGCAATCTCAAGGATGCTGCTGGTGAGCATGAACGGGCGGCGTTTTCCCCAGCGGTGCGTGCTGCGGTCTGAGAGAATGCCGGTTACAGCTTGTATGAGCAAAGCAATCATCAGGGAATAGAGGCGGATTGTGCCGTAGCTGCTGCCTTTGGTCTCATCCCCGACGAACTGCTGGACAAGCAGAGGCAGAATGAGCGGGGTGAGGGTTTGGGTGCGAACTGTCAGGCCGAGATAATAGACATTAATCAGAACGCCGTCGTACCAACGAAGGGGTTTTTGCATGGCAGCTCCAGGCGCGCACAGGGGGTAGATGCCTCAGTGTATGCCGCTGAAAAAATTGGGTTGAAAACCGCGGTCCATTTCCCATGGATAGATGATGCGCGCGTCGGTAGTTGCCGCGTAATAATCCGGGCGCATATTCCCGAACAAGTTCCGGTATGGGTTGAAGTGCAGCACGCAGGTGGAAGGAAGCCCACCGGAAGACATAACCCGGTTTTTGACCGCGGTAATGGTGCGCCCCGAACCCCAGACGTCGTCCACAATCAGTACGTTTTGGTTGTTCAGATGGCTTGCCTCGGGGAACTGCAGAAATTTTGGCCAGGTCAGGAATTTGGATTGAGGCGTGGGGGTGGTGTGTAATTCAGCGGGGAAGTCGACGGAGGCGGTAAAAAGCATCTGGATATTCATCGCTTCCGCCAGCATGCCGCCCGGGATGATGCCGCCGCGCGTAACCATCACCATAACGGAATAGACCCGATTAAACTGCGGCAGCAGGTGGTCTATCAGCCGTGAAACTTCATCCCAGGTTATGATTTCTTTGCGTTGGTTCATTTCTTCACCCATGCTGACAGGGATTTATTTTGCGCCCGTCATTATGCTGACAATTCTTTTTTGCGAACGAAGGCGGCAGCCTTTTTGCAGTCCCGGGGAGAAACTGCCGCGCCGCTGCGTTCCTCGCGCTGACAAACACACGCGTCAGATTATTATAGCAGGTTCGGCGGGTCCACCTCCACAATCCAACCCATCAAGGGCAGCCCGTTCAACATCCGCGTCGGGTCTGGCCCGCGCAAGATAATCTGCCAGCGAAAGCGCCCGAAAAGCTTGCGGGTATAACAAGGTACCGGACCGATGAAGTCGGTTTGCGCCAGCCCAAGCCCCTGGATTTCAGCGCGCAGAACCTGTGCCATCAGTTCCGCTTCCTGACGGCATTTTTCTTCGGAGGGGCTGCGGTATTCCAGGCGTACCAGGCGCGTAAAGGGCGGGTAGCCCAGTTCGCGGCGGTGTACCAGTTCCTGCGCGTAAAAAGCGGCAAAGTCGTGCCGGGAGGCTGCCTGAATGATGGTATTCTCCGGCTGGTAGGTCTGGAGAACCACGCGGCCGCCCAATGGACTGCGCCCCGCTCTGCCGCTGACCTGCGTGAGCACCTGAAAAACGCGTTCCGCCGCGCGATAATCCGGCAGATTCAGACCGGTTTCCGCCAGAACGATGCCAACCAGCGTCACCAGCGGCAGGTCCAGCCCTTTGGCGAGCATCTGCGTTCCAATCAGGATATCCGCGCGGTGGGCGCTGAAATGGGAAAGGATAAGTTCGTGCGCGTCGCGCGTGGTGGTGGTTTCGGCGTCCCACCGCAGCAGGCGGGCTTGAGGGAAAGCCTGGCGCACAATTGTTTCCAGGCGCTCTGTTCCGACGCCCATCTGGCGGATTTGTTTGCTGCCGCAGTTGGGGCATTTGGCGGGCATGCCGCGCGTGTAGCCGCAGATATGACAGAGCAGGCTGTCCCGACCCTGGTGATAGACCAGCGGGCTCAGGTCGCGCGGGCAGAGCAAGGCGCTGCCGCAATCCCGGCAGAAAACGTAGGTGGCGCTGCCTTTGCGGTTGAGGAAGAGGATAGCCTGTTGGTTTCGCTCTAACACCTGTTCCAACCCAGCGCGCAGCGCCCGGGAAAGCACGCTGGTGTTGCCCGTTTTTAATTCCACGCGCATATCCACCACATCCACCGAGGGCAGTTCCAAATTCAGCAGCTCGTCCCCGCCGGCTTCAGCAAGCAGGTCGGCACGCAGGCTGGCGGACTGCTTCAGCAGGGTCTCGCGATGGGCAAGAACGCGCCTGGGCAGTTCCAGCAATTGCCAGGTGCCTTTCTTGGCGCGATAATATTGACTGACGCGCGGGGTGGCGGAGCCGAGAATCAGGTTCGCCCCGCAGATGTGCGCGTAGGCTTCCGCGGTCTCCACCGAGCGGTAGAACGGCTCCCGCTCGGTCTCATCGTAAGATTCATGGTCGCACTCGTCCAGGATGATAAGACCAATATCCGGCAGGGGCACAAACAGCGCGCTGCGCGCCCCGACGATGACTGCCAATTCACCTTTGCGCGCGCGCCTCCAGGTATCATAAAGTTCGCCCTCGGAGAGTTTGGAATGATACAAGCCAACGCGGTTGGGAAAGCGCGCCATATAGCGGCGAACCGCCTGAGGGGTCATCGCGATTTCGGGCACTAAAACAACCGCCTGCCTTCCCTGTGCCAGGCACTGTTCCACCGCCCGCAGGTAAATCTCGGTCTTACCCGAACCGGTGACGCCGTGCAGCAAGACGGGCTTGCTTTCGGCTTGCCCGAGCCGCGGCAGAAGCTGTTCCCACACGCGCTGCTGGTCTGGCGTGAGGACAGGCGCGCGGGCGCTTTCCACTTGCAGGTTTTCCAGCGGGTCGCGCCAGACCTCCGTCTCGTTGAAGTGCAGGTAATCCTGCCCGGCCAGAGCTTTCAGGTCCGCGTACAAACTGTTGGTCTGGGCGTAAATCCAGGAGAAATCCATCGGAAAAGGTTCGGCTGCCAAAAGCCTGAGGACTTCCAGGCGGCGTGCGCCGGTCTCCGGGCGCAGGCTGAGCGCCTGAGGCTCCAGCGCCTTCACAGCCTCTGGCGTGATGGTCAGTTGGGCGGTGCGCACGACTTTCGGATTCACCCGCGGTGGGGGGAACACGCTGGTGGTTCGCACCAGCCCGGCGCTGCGCAAACGTTCCAGGCTGGGGCGCCATTCAAGTTTGGGCAGGGCGCGTTCCAGTTGAGCGCCGCGCAAGGGTCCGCGCTCTTTAAGCAGTTTGAGGATGCGCGTCTGAAGCGGGGCGGGTTTGGCAGGGGTTTCTGGCGGGTCGGGATTTAACTCCGCCAAAAAGTCCGCGCGTTGGGAAAGCCCGCGCGGAAGCATGAGGTTCACCGCCGCGCCCAGGGGCGCGAAGGTCTCCCGCGCTATCCAACGGGTCAGCTGCAGCTGCTGCGAGGTCAGGACGGTTTCTTCCGAATTCAGGGAAAGGATGTCGCGGATATTCGCTTCCAGCTCCAGTTTGTCGGACAGCGCCAAAACCACGCCCTGCACGATTTGCTTGCCAAAAGGCACCACGACCAGACACCCGGGCTGGATTTCCCCCCGCAGTTCCGGTGGGACAGAGTACGAAAAACTCTTGTCAATCGCCGCTACATTGACGCTGACATCCGCGAATTTTGCTTCCAGGTTGGCGGGCTGGGCGTCCATCAGGGAATCACAATAATCAGGTATTCAGCCGAGTAGGATAAGCCGGCCTGGGCGACTTCAGGCGGGATAACCTGATTTTGCAGCAGGTAGGCGCTCCAGGCTTCCGCCATCCGGCTTTGCCCGGTCAGCAGGTCAAACGCGTCGTGGTCAAAAAAGGCTTTCAGCCGGGCGGCTTGCCCGCTGAGGCGGGACATATCCAGGTCTGCCTGCGCCCAATCGTCCGGCCGCCAAATGACCGGATGATGCGCGAGCAGAATCACGCGCTCTGGCAAATTGGCCAGCAGCTGCTCAAAATCTGTGAGGGTCATTTGGGTAAAGAGGTTCTGACGCTGTTCATAAGGCAGCAGCCAATCGGATTGGATGCGCCAGGGCTCGAACACAGCATCGGAGTTTTGGGTGCGCAGGTTCACAAACGCCGCGCCGTCGGCGGGCAGGGCGCTCACCGGAACCGCGCGCCCGAAATAGCCGCTCAGCACCAGTTTGGTCTCAATCGGCACCTGGTTATACACATGGCTGACCCGCAGGTAATACACCGTCACATCGTGGTCGCGGACGCGCACTGTTTCGGAGTGGATGCCGCGGTCCAGAAGTTGAAAGGCAACCGCGGCGGAGAGGCTGAGCAGGCTTTTATCGTCGCGCAGCTCTTTGCGGCTGAGGTAAAAATAACTCCAATTGACGGTATTCGCGCCGCCGGCTTTAAGCGGAAAGAGCACGGCTGCGCGCGGCGGGATGAGGGTCGGGGTTTCGGTTGGGGTTGTGCTTGGCAGGGGAGTAGGCGTCTGGGTCAGCGTCGGCGTCGGAGAGGAAGTAACCGTCGGCGCAGGGGGCAGCGTGGATGTGACGGTAGGCGTGTTGGTGTGGGAGGGGACGCGCGTGGGCGCGGCGGTGGGGCGTCCTTCGTAGCGCGGCTGGCAGGAGGCACCCAGCAGCAGCATTCCAAGGGTCAGGCAAATCAACAGGGAAGCGCGCGGTGAAAAGATATCAGAACGCCGCAAGCTCCACCACCTATGCTGTTTTGGTAATGACCGCGGAACCGTAGCCCACCACCGAATCCAGGTCGCGCGTGACGTCGGCGGAAGTGCGGTAATCCGCGATGACGAGTTTATCGGCGTCCAACGCGCGGCAGGTTCGCAGCACGGTCAGGATCGGCGCCATCCCGCAGGCTTGCCCTTTGCCGCTGGCATTCAAAACATAAAGCTTGTCAATGTCCATCTCTTCCAGCGCGTTGAGCACGCGCGTGTCCAGCTGGCGGGCTTGTTTTTCAGTGTAGAAATGCGATAAATCGCTGGAGGCGACCAGCAAGGTTTTTTCTTCGGGCGGAAGGGACACCATGTAGCGCGCCAGCGCGTCTGAAAGGGCGTGGATCAGCTCCACGGATTGGCTGACAAGCATCAGCGGCACCAGGGAGAAGCCTTCGGGGAGCACAATTTGCAGGAAGGGCAGTTCGATTTCGAGCGAGTGTTCGCGGTCGCGCCGGATTGGGGTGATATCCGGTCCGCTTGCGGCTTGGAGCAGCCTGCCCAACGCGGTTAAGGCTTCGCGGTCCACCGGTATCGCGCCGAGCGGGGTGGCATAAGCTTCGTGACCGCTGGTGAGGAGAGGCTCGCGATAATACTGATGGGAGGGAGAGAGTAGAATCACGCGCGAAAAGCGGCTGCCGATGAGCGCCTTGAACGCGTGCGCGGCGGTGAAACCGGAATAAATGTAGCCGGCGTGGGGAACTACCAACGCAAGGATTTCTCCGGAGAGCGCCGGGGCGGCGGCTCTTTCCAGAAAAGATTCCACCACCGCGCGTAGTTCGGCGGCATTCCCCGGATACCAACTGCCCGCAATCGGAGATGGTCGCACGTCAGAATAGGCTGAGGTTCCCATAACTGTATTATAGCGCAAGCACGCGCCCGCGCGGAACGCTTTGCGTGGGGATTACGTCGGTTGGGGTGGATTTGGAGGGTATAAGGGTCAGCGCAAAAAATCCCAGGGATTCACGCGTCCGTAATCATCGCTGCGCAGTTCAAAATGCAGGTGAGGACCGCTGGAATTGCCGGTAGTGCCCACCGTGCCGATGGTATCCCCCTGATAGACTTCCTGCCCGCAAGTGACGTCCACCGTGCTGAGGTGCGCGTAGAGCGTCTGCCAGCCCTGCCCGTGGTCAATCACAATCATCTCTCCGTAGCCCCAGTCGTTCCAGCCGGCGTATACCACCACGCCGTTATCCGAAGCAAAAACGGGTTCTCCGATTTCACCGTGGATATCAATGCCGTAATGGTTGGCTTCGGGGCTGTAATCATAGCCGGAGAGGTAGCGGCTGGAAACAGGCCAGATGAAGTTGAGCGTGCCCATCACGCCGTCATACGAGCCGGTACAGGCGCCGGGCCCCACGTTAACCGCGGTGGCAGGGTCTTTACGCGTGATGCGCGGCGTGCGCCAGTCTGGAAATTCACCTTTGCCGCCTGGAATTATGAGCAGGGTGCCAGGGGCGATGTTTGGCAGCGAGTAATCGCCCAGGTCCGCGGGGTTGAGGTGATTGCCGGGGTAATTCACGATGGTATCGGGGCTGACCCCATAATAAGCCGCGACGCCGTTCAAGCCCTCCCCGGCGCTCCAGCGGTGCAGCGTGCCGTCCAACGGCAGAATGAGCAGCTCTTGCCCCGGGTAAATCATATGCGGGTCTTCCCCCAGGGTGTAGCGGTTGCCCCACAGGATAGACTCGGGTCTGAGCCCGAATTTTTCCGCGATAGAAAAGAGCGTATCTCCGGCTTGGATTACATAAGAAACCAATTCCGTGCGCCCGCGCGAAGGCAGGATGGTATGCAGCGAGACCAGCGGGGCAATCCCCTTGGATTTTGTTTCTTGCGGCGGCTCTTTCTGAAAAGCGCGCGCCGCGAAAGCCGGCTCGGTGGGGCTGAGCACCGATTCCTGCGGAAGCTGCTGCGCGGGGGTGCTGCCGCTCGCGCTGGCATAAAAGCGGCTCAGAATCAGCACGACCCCAGCCAACATCAAGGCCGTAAACACCGCTGAAGCCGCGCGCAAAACGCGGTCCGCCATGCCAAAACTGACCAACCTGGCCCAAAGGCGCTGAAGCGGCTGATTGGGCTCAGGCGGCGCGTTGTTTTTTGCAATATCCTCGCGCGGAGGAACAGGACTGTCCATCAGGCTGATAATATCACGACTCGGGCAAACGCGTGACCAGGGAGAATCGGCGTGTAGAAGCGCCTCGCCGGCTCTCCCTGGGCGCGGAAAAGGTAAACCCAACGCGCACCGGTTCAGGTTAACGCTCAGGCCGCGGCAGCAGAACCTTGGCACCGGGCAGGTATCCCTTGATATAATGCACCTATTATGGAAAGGAAAGACCCATGCACGCGCTGATTTCCACGCTCCCAAAACCCTATGAAGACCAGGTGCTGCAGATGTGGGATGAACTGGAGGAACGTTTCGGGTGTAAGTATGTGCGAACCGCAACCGTTCCACATTTTACCTGGCAGCTGGGAGAGCGCTACAACCTGCGCAAGGTCTTGCCGCTGCTGACCCAAGCCGCCGCTGAAACAGAACCGTTTGATATCATCGTGCAGGGCGCGCAATACTTCCCCGGACAGTCCCCGATTGTGTTTTTGGAAATTATCAAAAACCCCGCGCTCATCAAAGCGCACCTGAAAATCTGGGAGATATTGCAAGACCACACGGCGGAACCAAACATGCTCTACAGCCCGGCCCTCTGGCATCCGCACGTCACGCTGGCCGTGCAAGACCTGAGCTGGGAAGACCTGCCCAAGGCTCTGGCTTTCATCCAAAGCAAAAAGATCGAGTGGCGCGTGACCATTGACCAGTTTTCCATGCTGCGCCAGGACCAAAACGGCGCGGTGACCCTTGAGCACCATTTTCAGTTAGGAAAAGGACAGATTCGGTAATATCGAAGCTCAGCCCCAAAGCCGGGCGCGCGGGCACACAGGCTTCCACGCCTTTTTCGGATAAGCCTTGCCCTCTGGCGGATGCCTGTAGGCTGGTTGCCCTTCTCACAAAAATTTTTCCGCGCTAACCTCAACTTACAGGTTTGGCTTGGTCACTCCCGGTCTTTTTATATTGCGGTGGATGTGAGCATTTCCCTGCCGAATGGGCTGCCGCTGTATGAGAGCCGGCGCGAGAGGTGGCCGCATTATTACCGGAAGCCGGCAGGTAACATATTCATCGATAACTAAACCCGAAAAGCTGTAAAACGAGCGGAATACTTTGCTGCTTTCAACCTGCAGGTTGTGGATGCGCTGGATGGCAGTGAGGATACCCGCGCGCCTGGGGGCTTCTGATTGAACAGTAAGTGTATGCGATAGGCTGGGTTTGCGATTCACGTGAAGATTTCCGCGTGGGTCTGCCTGTCAAAGACCAGGTTTTTGGCGGAATGAGAGGGAGAACAGGGATTCTGATAGAAAATGAGAGTCCGCAATCGGTACACTCTCAAACAGTATAGGTCGTAAGGAGTTAACAATGGAAGTACCACGCTATTGGAGATTGAAAAAACAACGCTACGCGCTGGTGGGTGAGACCTGCCCGCACTGCGACGCGAAAATATTTCCGCCCCGGGATATCTGCCCGGAATGCGGCGGAGAAGCCAAGACGCCCTTCACCTTCAGCGGACAGGGCGAGGTTTATTCCTACACCCACATGGCCAACGCGCCGGCGGGCTTTGAGGAGCAGGCGCCGTATACCATCGCGCTGGTGAAGCTGACGGAAGGGCCCATGGTGACCGCGCAGCTGACCGATCTGGGGGATGAGCCGGTGCGCATCGGCATGCCGGTGGAGATGGTAACCCGCAAGATCCGTAACGACGGCAACGAGCGCGGGATAATTGTGTATGGGTATAAGTTCAGGCCGGTGATGCAGTAAATTTGTTCGCAAATTACGCCGCCTCCCATTTGCATGGGAGGCGGTTTTGTAATTAACTCAGTAATTATCAGCTTTCCGTGATACAACCTGAAAAGCGCCGAATTTTCAAACGGCTTTGGGGCAGTGTGTTTTAATTGAAGACATGCAAAGCCTTAACGCGGCAGCGTCTTTCCAGGTTTACAGGGAGAGACGGGGCGCGAAATCGTCCGAGGGGATTCGCGCAAAATTGGCTGGGAATGGGTATGGCGAAGCAGCGAAGAAGGTCACTATGGGCAACTATAAACATAAAAGCGCAGTTCGCACCGCGTTCATGCTGCTGATAGCGCTTGGGCTGATCCCGCTCTTGCCCATGCTGATATCCGGGCGTTGGAACTGGTGGGAGGCCTGGGTCTTGGCGGCGCTTCTGATCCTCACCTTTATGATCAGCCGCGCGCTGGCGGCTCGCAAAACCCCGGATATCCTCCGGGAACGCGCTGACTATACGGAACATGAGGATACTCAGCCGTGGGATAAGTGGCTCTCGCCGACGACTGCCTTCGGGACAGCCTTCATCCTGCTGACAGCCGGCCTGGACGCGTTGTTCGCCTGGTCCAAAGCTTTTGCGCTGGGCTGGGAGCTGTTTGGCCTGGCGCTGATCGTGCTCGGCTGCCTGCTCGGCTCTTACGCCCTGATTGAGAACGCCTACTTCTCCGGGACTGTGCGCATCCAGGCGGAAAGGGGGCATTCCGTCGTGTCTGGCGGGCCCTACGCGTGGGTGCGGCACCCCGGCTACACGGGCAGCCTGCTCGTCAATCTGGGTATACCGCTCCTGCTCGATTCCGCCTGGGCTTTCGTGCCCGCGGTGATACTTGGGGCTTTGCTGGTTTTACGCGCCAGCCTGGAAGACCGCTTCTTGCTGGGGAGCTTGCCCGGATATCAGCAGTACGCGGCGAAAGTCCGCTTCCGCCTGCTGCCGGGGGTGTGGTAAGAATGGATGCGCCTGCGGCTCATCGGGCGGGGGTGGGCAGTCGGACGCAAGCTTGGGCAGTTGCCCGCCGGCGGGCTTTTCTTGATGGGTGAACAGGGGCTGGGGGGCGATGTACCAGAATATCCCCGAACGCAGAAATCTAACCATCGCGTCCGGATGCGTACTGACACGCACAACCTGCCCTCTTTCACGCGCGGATTGGTTTACAAGGTGAACTACATGACGATCGCCTGACTTCGGCGCGAGAGGCGGAAGAGAACGGCAGCGGCTCAGATTTCATTTCGCTCTACCGCTTATGCGGCAACCCGCGCAGAGCGCTTTGGTTGAGCGCATCATGCAGACGCAAAGACTCCAAATTTACCAAAGGCATGAAATAATTCGAGTAAAATAGTAGAAAGGCGTGTTCTATTGAGTCGTTATTTGGATTTTTACGATGTACCAGGTGATTGATCGATTATTAAGCTCGTGCTTTATTGAGAGGGATAGCAGATGAGTATAAAAGATGAACTGGAAAGAGCTTCTAACGAAAAAAATGCTGAGGCTAAACAGCATGCTTTAAGGGTTATTCAGACACAAAAAATCCTTAAGGAAAAACTCGATTTTGTATTTTCCAGGCTTTCACAAGAAATCCGGTCTCGAAATGAGTTTTATGTAGATTCACTTATTGCCACAAAAGCTCTAACTTTTCTCTCTGAATTACGCCAAGAAGGCAATCTTATATACGCAAATATCCACCATTATGAAGAACGAAGAGATTTTTGGGGGCGAGCTAAACAAAGTAGAGTAGAAATGGTTCCAGCTGTACTAGAAGTGTCCTTAATTGAACAATGGGTTAAAGGTTATCATGTAGAAGATAACGACTTTCTCTTCAAGCCAATACTAAGGGGATGCGTAATATACTCCCAATCGCTGCGGAACCCGGATCTATCAATAAACTTACATTCAGCATTGTCTGATTTATCAGAGGAAAACAACCGGATTTGGAATTATCTCAATTCGACGGATTGGGATATTTTGGAGGACTTTCCAAAAGCCATTCGTGATTTTGAAACTGCGTTAAATGCATTGGGATTTCCCCCATTACAAAGTATTTGTGCTCAACTTACATGGAATTATGAAAGCTATTATGATGAATATCATGGCAAAACAGAAAAATATGATCGTGTTGGTGTGAGTATCACTACGCAAGCAGTCGAGGTCTGGCGTAAGGGTGGGAAGAGCGCATCGATCCCTATTGAAAATTGCAGTTCAGATTGGGTTAAGCAACAGATTGCTAATGTGTATATAAAATTCGGACCTCATTAAAGTCCCAAAACGCTCAACAGCGCCCACTATTGCAATGGGTACGTGCTGCGTTTTCTGACGATTGTTCTGTACTAATGAAGATAACTGCCAATTTGATTGATTATCATTAACGCTTAGCATTGTGTCGAACCTCCTGTTCCAGTAGATCGAAGTCCAGTCAATTCGCAGGTATGAGCCCCCTTGCGTGTTTGTTATTCTCGAAAGAATTCTAGAAATCCATTCTTACCTGATATCTAACTGATTTACTTCCTCCATTCCTTGCGGTATTTTGTTGTTGGAACATTAAAAAATTGCCTATACCATTACTGGAAAAAACTCCTGTTATCTATTTAGCTGATCAGGAGTTGAACCATGAAATTTACTTACCAGAACCTTATACTGAACTGTATCTTAAACTTATCCCTGGTTTTGGCAGCAGGTTGCAGCGCGCAAGCAGCAGCAACCGCAATAGCAGCCGCGGCAGCGGCGACAAGCACAATGGCAATAAACAAAAGCAGCGCAGCAGATAGTACACAAACTACTCCCGCTGCGCCTACTGAAGGCACTCCTCCATACGGCGGCGCTGGCGGCGGCGGTGTTTCTCGTTTCGGGCGTGCGCGGAATGGAACGCGGGAGCGTTTCGATGGACCGCGACGCACAGGGTAACGACGTGCCGGCAGACATGAAACTGGTGCGCCTGGCACTGCCGCGGCGCACCTTCACACTCTCACACATTGAATACACGGCTGACCGCCTGAAATGGCTCTTCGCGCACCGCGATTTGATTGGCGGGCTGCGTTTTTGCGAGGAGCCGCCTGTTCTGCGCTTTTTCTTTGGCAGACTGCAGCCGGTGGACGGCTGGGTGGAGAATTTGGCCCGAGCTTTCCGCGCTGAATTTGGGGCTGACTGCTAATCAGCACGTCGGGGTTGGTAAGACAGGCGCGTTCTTTTTTAGGCGCGCCTGCCCCGGAGGGCGTGCCTGAGGATGTCAGCGGCTTGACCCGCGGGTTAACTCATTCGCGCGGTTTTTTGAACAAGTGGAAATGGGCGGCTTTCCCCACATTATCAACCTGCCCGAACACACAACAGATTGTATATCTGAGGGGAGCCGCGCAGCCCCAGGAGCAGAGTGACTTACCGAGGGCAATCGGAGCGCGCGACAACAAATTGGCGAGCTGCCCTTTTACTCTAAGCTTTCCGCCTAAAAAAGGGGAATTACCGCTTGTCCCGCTCCCATTCCAGCAGCAGCTCACATATCCACTCCACATCCTCACGCGCCAGCTGGGGGTAGATTGGCAGGCTCAGGATTCTTGGGGTCAGGCTCTCGATGACGGGCAGCCTGTCGCAGCCCGGCAAACGCCCCAGATACGCGGGCTGTTGGTGGACTGCCTGGGGGTAATGCACGCCGGCGCCCACGCCCTTGCTCCGCAAAAACGCTTGCAGCTCGTCGCGCTTTTCGGTCTGAATCACATACAGATGCAGCGCGTGGCGTATCTCCGCCGGTCTTTTTGGGAGGATGAAGCTCGTGCCAGCCAACTTTTGGTCGTAAATGTCGGCGATGCGTTGGCGCTCCTGGTTCTTTTCCAGCAGGTGCGGCAGCTTCACGTTCAGGATGGCGGCCTGGATTTCATCCAAACGGGTGTTCATCCCCGGAACCTGGCTGATGTAGCGGTCCTCCCAACCGTACTCCCGAATCAGGCGCAGATTTTTTGCCAGGTCGGGGCGGCTGGTCAGCACAGCGCCGCCGTCTCCAATCGCGCCCAGGTTTTTAGTGGGGTAGAAGCTGAAGCACGCCAGGTCGCCAAAACTGCCCACCAGTTTCCCGTTGAGCGCGGCGCCGTGAGCCTGGGCGCAGTCTTCAATTACCGTCAGCCCATATTTCCTGGCAAATGCGAGAATCGCACCCATATCCGCCGGGTGACCGTAGAGGTGCACCGGGATGACAGCCCGGGTTTTTGGGGTGACCAGGGTTTCCAATAAATCCGGGTCCAGGCAATAGGTATCCGGCTTGATATCCGCCAGGACGGGGGTCGCACCGGTCAGCTCAATCGCGGCGACGGTTGCCACAGCAGTATGTGAAACGGTAATCACCTCATCGCCCGGTCCAAGCCCGAGCGCTTTCAGAGCCAGCACGAGCGCGTCTGTGCCGCTGTTGACGGAAACACAATCCGAAGCACCAAAGAAACTGGCGAACGCCTCTTCAAAGCGGCGCACTTCCGCGCCAAGGATATAGGCGCCTTTTTCCATAACCTGCTCAACCGCCTTTTGAATTTCGGGCGCGTGCTGCTGGTAGTCAGCTTTCGGGTTGGCGAAAGGGATTCGGATTTCAGTCATCATTCCTCACCAATACTTCTCACGATTTTGCTGGTAGTATTCCAAAGTCCGGCGCATCCCATCCCGGAAATTGGTCTTTGGCGACCAACCCAAGGCGTCGCGGATACGGCTGAAATCCCCTTGATAATCGCCGATATCAATGGATAAGCGGCTTTTCGGGAAGGGCACATAACTCACCTGACCATCGGGATGAAGGTCTAAAAATATCTCTGCCGTCTGCGAAAGCGAAAATACCTCTTGCGAGCCAAGGTTCAACACATCCCCATAGCAGGTGTCGGTTTCGGCAACCATCAAAAGGGCATCCACGACGTCATCCACATAGTTGTAATCGCGCAGTTGGCTGCCGTCGCCGTAAATCAGGATTGGTTCGCCCTCAAGCAGCCTGCGGATCCAAATGCCCAGGAAGGTTTGCCTGGCATCCACAACGCGCATGCGCGGACCGTAGGTGTTGGTCAGCCTCAGGATAACTGAACGGACCCCATAGATATTGTTGTACAGGCGGTGATAATGCTCGGCGGCAAGTTTATGAACGCCATTGATGTCAACCGGCGTAAGCGGATGATCCTCTCCGACCGGAACGCGCAGCGGGCGCCCATAGACCTGCCGGGTGCTGGCAAAAACCACCTTCACATCCGGGTTGTGCTGACGGCAGGCTTCCAAAATCTGCAGCTGCGCCTGAACATTAATCGCCAGGTCAGTCTCCGGGTTTTCCATGGAATCCACATGGCTGGTTTGACCGGCCAAATTGAACAGGTAATCCTGACCGGAAATCAGGTACTTCATCGCGAAGGGGTCGCGGACATCGGAGATATTAATGCGCACCCGCGTTTTGATGGGCTCCACATTCCAAAGGTTCCCGCCGTAGGTCGGAATCAGGCTGTCGACCAGGGTCACATCCGCGCCCAATTCCACCAAACGGATTGCCAGGTTCGAGCCGATGAAACCCAGCCCGCCGGTAATCAAGACTTTTTTTCGGTCAAAACAGCGATTATCCACGGCTCACATCCTCTTTCTCCGGCGCGCAGCCCCGGGTGATACCCTGCCTCTGATTTTCCTGGAGATGCTCCTTTTTTACCACAAGTTTCCACCAAAGTTTAGAAAGATGCCGGAATGTTCTCCAGAGGTGTTTCCATTTAAAAAACTGGCTTCTGCCATATGAGCGGTAATAATGGTTAACCGGCACCTCGGCGAATTGATAGCCGGCGTCCTGAAATTTTTTCACCATCTCCAGGCAAATCGTGCCGGTTGGGCTCTCCAGCTCGATATTATCAAAAATCTCCCGCCGGATAAGCCGGAAATCACAGTCCACATCCCGCAGCTTAAAGCCGAATGCGATTTTTACAATGTGATGGTAAAGCCTTCCGATGACAACCCGGATTAAGGGGTCGTGGCGGGAGTTTTTATAACCGTTCACCACGTCCACCCCGTCATTCAATGCCTGGGTCAGGTTAACCAATTCCAACGGGTTGTACTGGGCGTCGCCGTCGGTATAAAAGACCCAGTCTTTGCTGGCATGGGCAAAGCCGGTGCGCAGGGCGCAGCCGTAGCCCTGGTTTTGCGGATGATGAAAGACTTTCAGTTCCGGATAGCGCGAAGCCAATTCGTCCAAAATAATGCCGGTATTATCCCGACTGCCGTCGTTGGTCACAATCACTTCGTAATCGTCAGTCACCTGCCGCATTGCCAGCAGCGCGCTCAATACCATACTGGGAATTGTTCCGGCGTCATTATAAGCCGGGAAAACCGCGCTGATGCTGGAGATTTTTTTGAGTTGATTGCTGGGTGGCATGCTTTATCCTCGGGGCTCTGTATCTGGAATTTTGTCTCTGAAAGTCAGTTTGGAGTTCAGGTAATAAGAAAGCAGGGCGACGGGCAAGGTCACCAACGCGCCTGCCAGTAATTTATCCATGCGCAGCCTGTCAACCAGCAAGCTTAATAAAAGAATGTTGACCAGGTAGGTGAAGACATACACCAGGGTGAACATGACGAAGCGCTTATTGTCCATGCTGCGGAACACAATCCTGCCTGTGGTAAAAAAGTTGAAAATGACGCCCAGGACGGTTGAAATCAGCGTGGCAAGGGTGTAGTGCGCGCCGATTAGAATCAGCGCGGCGTAAACCAGGTAGCTGAAGAAGGTATTCACCGCGCCGACCACAAAAAACCTCAAAAGGCGGATTTGCCACAGCTTTTGGATGAACTGCCCCAGGTTCGGCTTTGGTGCGGCCTGGGTTGGTGTGGTTGGGTTCGTCCCGGCATCGCGCGCGTCTTTGGGCAGGGCGGGGATTTGTCCGGATTCTTTTTCGGTGTCAATCATTCGCAGCGCTCCGGAGCGTAGTATTTAGCGCAATCATCCTGACGGATGAATAGAAGCGCGGTTTTATCCCGCAATAAAAGCCGGTAGCCCGCGATGGAACCCGCATCCGCGTCGCGATAAAACTCCTGGCTCTTGGCAAAGGCAAGCGGGTCGATACCTGTTGCCGAGGGTTTAAGGTAATCGCGGATGCGCTGTTGGGAGAGGAACAGCACATCAAAATTGCCGGAGTTGATGTAGTCATAGGTGAGCAGGTCAAAAGAGCTTTCCAGGCTCCAGCCTTCTTTTTGGGGCACGTAGAGGCGGTAATCATAATAAACGTTAAGATTCTGCGAAACAGGCGCGAGTTCGTCCAGGGCTTTGTAATAGAACTGGATTGCCGGGTTGTTCTCCGCGCGATGATACCTATCCTGAAAGAGCTTCGCGTCGCGATTCAGAAAAAAGCCCAATTGAACCGCGACCGCCGCCAGCAATACCAGCTTCAGAACCACGGAAGGGTTAACATTCGCCCGATTTAACTTTTTTTGGGGGAAAAGAAAAGCCAGGTTCGAAAACATCGGGATGGCGACAGGCAGCCAGTACTGGTATTTAAAGTGCGAAAAGAACAGGAGGTGCGCCGAAAGCGGGATGAACCACGTCAGGATCAGAACCCGTAAATAGCGGGTTTTCTCGTCCCATAGGCTCCAGATTGAAACGCCAAGGGTGATTAGCAGGAAACAGGCTTCCCCATAATACTTGCGCATAACAAGCCAGGCAGCCGACAAACCTTTCGCGTAGATAATCCCATAGCCTTTGGAAGTTTCAAAGATTTCGCGCTTCAGGATTCTGAAAGCGAAGTCCCTGTGCTTTGGGATGAGCAAATGCGGGCTGGCGATAATGATGGAAACCGCCATAATCAGGATGAACCGCGCGGACAAGCCAAAGAACCGCTTCCACGTCAGGCGCTTTTCAATCAGACTCCAAATTAAGACAACCGCGATGGTCAGAAAAAAGAAAAGACCAACCACCTTCAGCGCCACCAAAACGCCGCACAAGACCGCGGCTATATCAAAGTTCCTGCCAAAGCCGCGCTCGTCTTTCCATAAGAAGTAGAGCACAAGGCTCGCCAGGAGCATGACCAACCCATCGGGGTGCCACCAATAACCGTTCTGCAGCACAGCCGGCACGCTCAGCAAGATAATGAACAGGGCAATGGAGCGCCAGCTTTTGAACTGATCCTGCATATAGACCAGCACCCACAGGCTGGCAAGCATGGGCAGCACGCTGATTATCTGTCGCAGGCTGAGCATCACCAGGCTCAGGTTGTCGCCCTGACCAAACCAGCTTAAAAGCTTATAGAGAAGCGCGGACGGCGCAAAAAGTGGGAAGCCGTAGGAGTAAAAGCTGTACGCCACAAACCGATAAATCGTATAAACCAGGTCAACCTGCGGGCTGACCATCTTCTTGATGACCCCGATCATAGCCGATTCATCCGGTTCAAACATCGTCACCAGGGCCATATTCCCGGAAGCCTTTGCGTTTGGAAGGGCGTAGAACACAAAGGCGAGGACGGATATGCATGCCAGGGCGCAGATGACCCAGCGCTGTTTTTTACACATGGGCTGATTATAACCTTTTCTACCGGCCGGCAGCCAAGGAACAGGCGCGGGCAAACGAGATGGGCGGCGTGGAGCCGGGTGGTCGGGGCTTTCGTAAACCGGGATTAACCTATAAATACGTGAATTGGCGTGGACATCGGCTTTCCAGACGGTATAATAAGCATTTATGAGAACAAGACAGTATCTGAACGCGTTGTGGGCATGAAAGGTGATAAAGCACCCACACCCTACCCTTCCGCGGGTCAGCGAAAAAATGATACTCCCAACGGGCATTTCAGCTTAAAGAATTTCCTCAACGCCCTGCGCAACGCGCCCAACGCGTTTAAGTTGGTTTGGGAAGCCAGCAAAAAAAACGCCCTGTTTAATTTTGGGCTGACGCCTATCGCGGCACTGATGCCCGCGGCGCAAGCCTGGGTCGGCAAATTGATTGTTGATCGCATCCTTGCGGTGGTGAAGGCAGGCGCGGGTTGGCAGGCCGGCATGCAAGCCGTGCTGCCGGTTGTACTCCTGGAGCTTGTTTTGGTGCTGCTGAGCGCTGTGGTGAGTCAGGCGCGTGTGCTCTCAAACCGCATGATGAGCCTGCAGCTGACCACGCATGTGAACACCCTGATTATCCAGAAAGCCATCAGCCTGGATTTGCAATTCTTTGAAGACCCGGTGTTTTACGACCTGCTGCAGAATGCCCGCCGCCAATCCGACAGCGCGGCGCTCTCGATTGTTACCTCGACCATGCAAATCGCTCAGCAAAGCATCACGCTGGTTTCGCTCATCGCCCTGTTGGTGCGCTTCAGCCCGTTTTTGGCGCTGGTTGTGTTCGCTGCGGCTGTCCCCAGCTTTTTATCCGATACGCAGTATGCCGAGATGTCTTACCGGATGGTTTACCGACGCGCTCCGGAGATGCGCTTGCTTTCGTACCTGGAAATGCTGCTGACCGGAAGTGAGACCTACAAAGAAATCAAGCTTTTTGGCCTTGGGGAGCCATTGCTCCAACGCTTCAAGACGCTGTTCGCGGGCTTCTATAAAGAGGATATGAATGTGGCTCGCAAACGCACCCTGGCGGGTTTGGGTTGGGGCGTGCTTTCCAGCCTGGCGTATTACGGCAGCTATGTTTGGGTTATCTACCGGACGATCATCCAGGCAGTCACCATCGGTGATATGACCATGTTCCTGTCTATCTTCCGGCAGTCACAAAACTCGGTCAGCGCGCTGCTGGACAGTTTTAACAGCATCTATGAGAATAATTTGTATCTGGACAATCTGCTCAACTATCTGAAAATCACACCGAAGCTGACGAACCCAGCCGAGGGATTGACCGCGCCGGCGCCGATCAAAGAGGGCATTGAATTTCGGGGGGTGTCCTTCAAATATCCGGGGTCCGATGTGTTTGTGCTGAAAGATATTAACCTCTTCATTCCGCCCGGGGAGAGCATCGCGCTGGTGGGTTTGAACGGCGCAGGAAAGACAACGCTCGTCAAGCTGCTGACCCGCTTATACGACCCAAGCGAGGGCGCGATATTCCTGGACGGGCGCGACCTGCGCGAATATGACCTGACCAGTTTGCACCAGCGCTTTGGGGTCATCTTCCAGGATTACGGACGATATCAGTTCAGCGTGCGTGAGAATATCGGCTTTGGTCAGATTGATGAGGTGGACAACCTCCCGAGAGTGCGCGAAGCGGCGGAGCGGGGCGGCGCGGATAAGGTCGTCGCGGAATTGCCGGACGGCTATGAGACCATCCTGGGCAGGCGTTGGGAAAAGGGGCTGGAACTATCCGGCGGGCAGTGGCAAAAGATCGCTCTGGCGCGCGCCTTCATGCGCGACGCGGAAGTCATGATTCTGGATGAGCCAACTTCCGCTCTGGATGCCGAAGCGGAGTATGAAATCTACAAACGTTTCCGTGAGCTGATGCGCGGCAGGATTGCCGTGCTCATCTCGCACAGATTCTCCACCGTGCGCATGGCGGACCGGATTGTGGTGCTCTCGGAAGGCCGCATCCTGGAGGCAGGCAGCCACGCCGCGCTGATGCAAAGCGGCGGACCGTACGCGCACCTGTTTAACCTGCAGGCGGAAGGCTACCGATAGAGCCGGTCTGACTTCGGCGGCGTTGGGGGTTTTATTCGTTGATAGGGCAATCTGACTGGCGGCTGCGAGCGTTCGAGGTAGGGGCGAAGCAGCCGGTGTGAACGTCTCGGAATTAGGCGAGAAATATAATGAAACTGCTTCGCCCCTACGCCTGATTACAACAGGGCAGCTTGGGTTTTCAAGCCGCCAATATGGTTGAACCTTTTCAACATGGGGCAGGCAAGCGCCAGACGCAGGATATTCAAACACAAATCCTTGACTTTGATAGTTTGCATATCTATACTTTAGAAAAGTATTGTCGTCGTCACCAAATTAATAAACACACCGGTTTTCATGATAAGACGAACTGAACACTATTTGGCAGAGGGCTGATTTCCCTTGCAAGGAAGGGCTTAGTGCCTAAGCCGCATTGTCTTCATCCAGGGAGGTATTCTCATGGATAACGTCACTCTGCAAGACCAGAACATCGGGCGTCATTTCCCTGAAATGGCAAGGCACTTCATTGATGTAATGGACGAGGGTTCCAGCGAAAAGGACCTGCGGGAGGAATATATCCGCGATGGGGATATCATCCTGCATCTTAAAGCCGCTGAAGACCCTACAGGACGCATGCTCGGCTTCAGCTGGGTTGCGCGCAGCCGGCTCTCGCCCGAAAAGGCCTCTCTCTATTTAATTGTACCGCCCGCCTTCAGGCGCCAGGGGTTCGGCAGCCTGCTTTTCACGGATATGGAGCAGACCGTCCGAGCTGCCGGCATTCACACCCTCGAAGCGCCCGTGTTGGATGATTGTGTGGAGGGGCTGGCTTTTGTGCGCGCCCGGGGTTTTACCGAAAAATACCACCAGCTCGGGATGAGCCTGGACCTGACAAATTTCGACAAACCCGCCTACGACGCGCTGATTGACAGTCTGGAAGCCTCCGGGTTTGTGTTCACCAGCATGGAAGCGCTCGGAGACACGGAAGAAGCCCGGCGCAAACTTTACGCCTTGAATGACACAACCTCCAGTCAGACCATGGGCGCCAGCAGAGAACACTCCTGGGATTCCTTTGAGGATTTTCAAAATCGGGTCTGCGGGGCGGATTGGTACATCCCGGCCGGGCAAATGGTGGTGATTGACAGCCTCAGCGGAGATTGGGCCGCCATGAGCGCCATTACCCGCTTTCAGGGCGCGGATTACGCCTACAACCTGTTTACCGGCGTGGATGAACGCTATCGCGGCAGAAGGCTGGGCACCGCGGTGAAGGTGTTGGCGCTGCGCTACGCGCGGGATAGGCTGGGCGCGCGGGAGGCGCGAACGCATCACAACGCCGGGAACCTGCCCATACTTGCGATTGACCGCGTACTGGGATACACACTCGGGCGCGGTAAATACACGATGCAGAAAATATTGGATTAGCGCTGCTTTTTGCGGCACATCTTCAGATCAAATTTTAGATTAGGAGGCGTAATGAAAAAAACCGGCGTATTAATTTGTTTGATCATTGTATTGTTGGCGCTGCCCGTCGGCGCCGCTGCCAGCCCGGCATCCGAAGAAAGCATCGATGCGCAGGTAACGGTGGTATCTACCGTCACCGTCAATTCATATCAGCCCTTCCAGGAAGGGGTCGCCCATATCCAGGAAGCATTTAACGGGAGTATGGGCACCCACTTTACATATTCCATCAATCAAATCTATGCAGGTGTGGTGTTCAATGTCTCGGTTAACTGTAACGCAGCCGCAACCTGCAGCTACGACAGCGGGCAAATGAAAGTGGAATGTTCCTCGCCCACCGCAATAACGTCGGTGACTATCAATTTTGATCTGATATATGAGGTCAGCGATTATTACGGAAATGTCATCTATTGGGGTTGGGGGGGGAATTTCTCGGGTTACACGATAGACTACACGATTGTGCTGAACTACCCCAGCCCGCTGGAATATCTGACCTATTACGGCACTGACGCGCCAAGCAGCGTCACCCCGACGCAAATCATCTGGCATAAAGTCAGCGGCACCAATCAGATAAAAATGATAGGCTACGGCGTGTTTTCCGACCCGCGCGTTTATGCTTCTTTTCTGCCGATTGTTGTGCGCTGAGCCGGCTGAAAACTTACCCCGCCAGCGCGACCTTTAACAAAAAAGGGGAGCTGGAAGTCCAGCTCCCCGCGGCGGGTTTTTTACCTTATCAGGAAAGGCAGGTACACTCGCAGGAGCATATCCCCGGCATTGACCATACGCGAAACGGAGGGGATGCCGTTCACGTAGACCGTGATGAGCGCGGGTGTGGATTGCAGCCCCCACAGCGCTTTCGAGCTGTAATTCTGTGCGTCAAACGATTCCGGCGAGATATATTTGACCAGACCGTTATCCAGTCGGTAGATACGTACAACTGGCAGGTTGCTGGGCGTGCTGTAGGTGCCGCTGCCTGAGGCGTCTGTGTATTGAAAACCGCGGAAGCCGGAACCTTCCAGCGTCAGTTTGTTTCCCTCTGCCATGGGGTAAACAGCCTCATCAATGACCGGGCGCCAGGCTTGGCTGAACCCTAAGCCCGGGTCATAGAGGTCCGTGCTTACTGATGGATTCCAATTTTCATCATACCCACCCGCAATCAGAAGCCTTCCGTCGAGCAAGAAAGCGCTCACAGGCCGCATGTGCGCCGAAGTCATGGGGGCAATCGTGCTCCATGTGCCGGTCAGGGGATTGAAGACTTCAACGCTCGCCAGAACACTCCCCATAGACCATCCATTGGCTCCACCTGCGACCAGCACCATACCGTTGTGCAGCAGATTCGCGCTGGCGTAGAATCGGGCGGTATTGAGCGACCCCGTTGGAATCCATGTGTCAGCCCAATAGCTATACGTTTCTGCTTCCGCGACAGCGTTTCCATCATGCCCCCCCGCAACCAGCAGCCTATTATCCCGCAGCAGCGTGGCTGTATGCAGTTGGCGTGCTGAGTTCATCGATGCCGCGTATATCCAGGTATTGGATCCCGGGTCGTAGATTTCAACTTTATTCGTGATTCCACTTGGCGTTAATCCTCCAGCGACCAGAACCCGTCCGTCCGGCAGGAGTGTCGCGGAATGCGATTCTCTGGGGGTGTTCATCGGCGCTGCAAGCGTCCAGGTTTCTGTTGTTGGATCAAATATCTCCGCGCTGTTGAGGAAGGCATTATCGGGAAAAGCCCTCCCGCCTGCCATCAGAACTCTCCCATCCGCAAGCAGCGTGGCGGTGGAAGAGTAACGCAATTGGTTGATTGACCCCACGGTTCTCCATTCATCTTTCGCGGGATTGTAGATTTCACTTTTTGCCACGGCACTGGACAAGCTCCCGTCCAAATATCCGGCGGCAATTAATACGCCTCCGCCCTTAAGCAGCGTGGCAGTGTGAATAAAACGACCAAACGTTGGCGACGCGGCGGGCGTCGTGCTTTCTGACAGCGGGTTGAAACGTTCAGCGATTCCCATGGCTTCAGCCGACTGACCCCCAACCAGCAGCACTTCCCCATTGACCAGCAGCGTGGCAGTAGAATATAGACGGGCTGCCAACATAGGGGCCGCGGAATGCCATGAGCCTTCACCCAGGAACAATATTTCTGAACTCGATAACCCGCCGGCGTTGTAACCCCCTGCCACCAGGAGGCGCCCATCAGGAAGGAGCACGCATGTGTGTTGGAAACGCCCGGTGTTCAAAGTTGGACCGGCTTCCCAACTGCCCAGCGGCCCATCGGAGGGGTCGTAAATTTCGGTGCGGCTCAGGCTGCTGCCGTTTTGATAGCCGCCGACAATTAAAACATTGCCGTTTGGCAGCAGCGCGGCGCTGTGGACATAACTGCCCTCACTGATGGACGGGAGTTCGGTCCAGAGATTAGTGGCGGGATCAAACAATTCAACGCTCGCAAGCGGCACGCTGCCGGTCGCGGCCCCTCCCACAACCAGCACCTTGCCGTTGGGCAGCAGCGTGGCGGTATGGGAGGACCGCGCGGAGGCCATGGACCTGACCTCGGTCCAGGTGTCTGCTGCCGGGTCGTAAAGTTCGGCGCTCGAGAGAGAACTCCCAAAGAGTTCTCCGCCCGCCACCAGCACCCTGCCGTCCGGCAGCAAGGTGGCGGTGTGCCCGCTGCGCCCGGTGTGCATGGAAGCGGCCATAACCCAAGTGTTTAGGTCAGGGTTATATATCTCTGCGGTCACATCTCCACTGTTGGAACCGTACCCGCCGGCAACCAAAACCCTGCCGTCCTGCAGCAGCGTGGCGGTGTGATAATCGCGCGCCACATTCAGGCTGGCAGCATACGACCACAGGTTCGCCTGTGGGTCAAATAACTCCGTGCTCGCGATCCGGTCGGTGTTGTAGCCTCCGGTCACGAGCACTTTTCCGTTCAGAAGCAGCGTTGCGGTGTGCGCGTAGCGAGAGGTTTGCAGGTTAGGCATCCAGGTCCAGGTGTTGGAGACGGTGTCATAACTATCCACGCTTCCGAGAACAGTTCCCATATTAAAGCCCCCGATGAGCAGGACAGTTCCATCCGGCATCAAGACGGCGGGGTTGGCATAGCGGGCAGAATTCATGGAAGCGGCTGGAATCCATGAGCCCGCTGACTGGGCGGTGCCGGGTTGGATATTGCTGAGGACGAACAGAATCAGAAGCAGACAAGCCGCGCAGCGCAAGACAACGGCAGGAAAACAGCGGGACACCTTCATTTTAGCTCCTTATAAGTTGACTTATCCGACGGGTTGCAGCCAGCATTAAACGCGAGCAGCAACTGAAGTAAAGACATTTGGAGAAATTTTATTAAGATATGAACGGTTGGTTCGGACTATCCCAATGCTTCGATATGGATTTCGATGTAAAAAAAACAAGTTGGTGAACTACGTCAATTATAGCAGATCGGACAGGAAAAAACCCCTATAGTTGTGATATCTTCTGGTGAATTTTATTCACAAATTAAAAAAGTTGAATAATTTAAATATCCAGACAGCCGTTTAGGGAGCGGCTGAGGAGCCAGTAACAAATAAAGTCCAATCAGTAAAACTGAACCCGAACCAGACAAATCAATTTGGAGGTTGAAATGAACCCGAAATATGGTGTTCACCCGCGCGTGCTGTTCTTTGCCGTATTAATGGTAATCGTACTTTCTATATCGGAATTCAGCCTGCCCGCCGCGCAGGCGCAGGTTACTACGGTGTATTATGCTGCTCCAAAAGCGGTGGGCGCGGGGGATTGCAGCGCCTGGGCGGATGCCTGCAGCTTGCAAACAGCGCTCGCGGCCGCTGTTGCGCCGGCGGAGATTTGGGTGAAGGAAGGTGTGCACAAACCCACAGAGCAGGCCGGTGATGTGCAAAAGCATTTTTCCCTGCACAGCGGTGTTGAGATTTACGGCGGCTTCGCGGGGGTCGAAACCGCGCGAGACCAGCGCGACTGGAAGCTAAATCTCACCATCCTGAGCGGAGATATTGAAGGCGATGACGTCAATACCGACGGGAATTTCATTATTGAGGACGTAGATGAGATTGTGGGGACAAATACCTGGAATATTATCGTCGGCGATGCAGTTGATCAAACCAGTGTTTTGGATGGGTTTGTGATCACAGCTGGCAGTGCGCTTGGCTTTAGCGGGGCAGGCATATATTTGGATAACGGGAGCAAGCCGCTGCTCGCCAACCTGACCATCATTGGGAATAAAGCTAAACACGGAGGCGGCTTGCATATTAACAGCAGCGGACCAACGGTGGTGAACAGCGCTTTTTATCATAACTTCGCAAGTTACCGCGGTGGGGCTATCGCTGACGACCGCAACATCAACACGACCTTGATTAACTGTGCTTTTGTCGGGAACGTTTCCCGGGATTTAGCCGGCGCCGCGATTATGACCGGTTACAACAGGTTTTCGGGCGGCTTGAGGATCATTAACAGTTTGTTCAGCCAGAATTATACTCCGAAACATATTGCCGGGATTTATGCCGATAACTCCACGATCGAGCTCTACAACGTCACGTTTAGCGAGAACGTTTCTCTTTTAGACCCCTCGACTATTCATTCCTATCAGAGCGATTGGACCTTGGCAAATGTGATTGTGTGGGGTAATCATTCCCCAGGAGATATTCAATTCTCACGCGACAGCTCTTACTACAGCCATATCAACATCACAAATAGTGATATTGCCGGCTGCGGCGCTTCGGGGGCGACCTGGAATGGCGCTTCATGCGGCTCTGACGGTGGGGGAAATGTGCAGGTGGACCCGCTTTTTGTTAATTCTGCCTTGGGGAACTTCCGCCTCAGCCAGGGGTCGCCATTGGTAGACGCTGGCAATAATAATCTTGTCCCATCCGGCATCACCACCGACCTGGACGGCAACCCGCGCTTTGTGGATATGCCGCTGGTGACGGATACCGGCGTGGGCACGCCCCCCATCGTGGACATGGGCGCGTATGAGACCTATGAAGACGCGGAAACTCCAACGGTCAGCTCAATCACCACGCGCGACCCGAACCCGACCAACGCGGAGCAGGTGCGCTTTTTGGTCACCTTTTCTGAACCGGTTTTTGGCGTTGACACGGACAGCTTCGCGCTGAGCGCGAGCGGACTGACAAGCGCGAAGCCGGATTATGTAAGCGGCGGGCCGACCACGTGGGTGGTGAGCGCCTCGACCGGCAGCGGCGAAGGCACCATCTGCCTGGACGTACCTGCGGAGGCTGAGGTATGGGACCTGGCGGGCAACCCGATCGGCGGGCTGCCCTTTATCGCGGGTGAAGCATACACAATTGACAGGACCGCCCCGACTGTACCTTCCATCCTGCGCCTGGACCCGGACCCGAGTGCGGAACCAGAAGTGGACTATGCTGTCACCTTTTCCGAGCCTGTGACGGGAGTGGACGCGGCGGATTTTGAGGTGGTCGGGTTTGCTGGTAACAGCGGGGCCAGCGTCAGCAACGTAAGCGGCAGCGGGGATTCGTACGTCGTGACGGTCCAGACCGGCACAGGCGGCGGCAGGCTGCGCCTGGACGCGAGCACGTCCGACTGGATTTGGGACGCAGCCGGTAATCTGCTTATAGAGGAATACACCAGCGGAGAGGAATATACCCTGCTGCAGCTGCCAATGTTCCTGCCGCAGGTCTGCAAATAACCTAAAAAGCCCCGTAACAAACAACAGGGTCACCGCGTATGGGCGACCCTGTTGCTTTCTCAGCTTAGGGAGGCTTTAGAAGGCAAAAAACAGGATACAGAAGAACAGGACAATCCCCAGGAAGACTGCCCACTCGGCGATGCACAACCTGCTAATTCGCGGGCGGGACTTGGCTTCGGGGGCTTCCAGGGTGCGCTCTTTCTTGCCCAGTTTGGCTGCCAAACCCAGAAAATACGCCAGGGCGGCAATCCCGGGCAGAGCGGCCAGCGCGTAAGCACGGGGGATTCTCAGCTGCGCGTCTGGTTGGAAAATAATGACCGAAGCAAAGATAATCAGCATGGCCATCCCAGCGCGAAAGAAAGCCATCGCGGAGGCGGAATGCTGTTTGGAGAGGTTGATTGGAAAAAGGCCGACCATTGCCAGGCTGAGGGCGCACAACACGCCAATCACGGCCCCGATGCGGGCCAGGGCGCCGGGCAGCAGCAAGCCGAGGGACAAACTGGCGGGCACGAAGAGCAAACCCGCAAGGATAAGACCGGCGTTAAACCAGCCAGCTTTGGCTGAAACGCCAGTTTCACCCAATTCGGAGATGAAATGGTTCAGCGGGGAAAAACGTTCGCCCTCTTTGCCGGTGTAAGACAGCGCCGCGATGAGCGCCCCGAGTATCGCCACCAGGGTGGCAGCGGGCGCGGTGATTTTGAAAAGCAGTGGATTGCTGAAGATTGCCAAGATGATTGCTCCTGTTGATGATATGCCCAGAGTATACCCTGAACCGGCTTATTCCTGCGGTGCGGATAGTCGATAGGGACCGAAACGCCGGTATTTATCCGGGTTCGCGGGGTGCAGCCTGCCCGAGCGCGGGCTGAGCAAGAAAAAGCCGCCCGCGCGGTGCAGCAGCGGGATGCGCCGGCGCGCCCGGATGAAATCTTCGCGCATTTCTTCTGAGAGATAATAGTACGAGTCATAATCCTCCGGACAATCCAGCAAGAGTTGATCGTAAGTTTGCACAAATTCCGCGCGGAATTGGGACGTCACAGAACCCAGGTGGCTGATGAGCCAGCAAGTGGGTTCAAAATCCCAGTGATAAGCCAGCCCGATAAAACGGTCGTCTTCGGTGATGTAGGGGAAAAACGGGAATTGCCGGCAGGTGATGCTGCGAAAATCGCGTTGGCAGGCTTGCACGCCCAGACAAGCCAGCAGGCGCATGTGTTGGGGGGTGTCCGCCTCCAGCCGGCTGGGGTCTTCGGGTTCGCACCCGCATTCGTCGCCGCGCCAGGGGTGCCAAAGCGCGGTACGCGGGCGCAGGTATTCCCATTCCTCCTGGTAGACGACGGGCACCGCGCAGCAAATATCACAGCAGAATGGCACGCCGCGCGGGTTGTAGGGCGCGCAGCGCTGGCCGCAGTCGAAGCCGGTCGTGGGAGCGTTGAAGCCGGCATAGAGCGCGGGGATATTGAGGGGCGGGCGGGGCATACACTGATTTTATCAGCAAGGCGGGCGTGAGTGGGCCGCGGCGGTATAGGAGAGTTTGTCTTCGCGAACCCGCGTTAGGGGAGCGTTTGAAGGTGGACACCGCTGGGCGTGGGCGCGGCGATACCCAATGGGCAGGCAGGCAAATATCGCGCTCGCGGGCGCGAGTGCTTCGTTCCTCGCGGCGGCAAACAAAGGCAAGCCGCTGCCCAGCCGGCGATAATTCAGATTTTTTAAACGAAATTTGCAGGGTTAACAACCCCGCTCTGTTCGCGACCTTTGCCGGTTACTCAAACGGGAACTTGTAATCCAGGCCAAGGGCATCGCGAACAGCCAAAATCTCTTTTTGCACCGCTTCGCCTATCGGAACGCCTTTATCCTTACGTTCCATCCAGGCGAGATATTCTTTCTCGCCCGCGGTGTAAATGCGTTCTTGTCCGGGTGCCTTCTTGGATGCGCGCAGTTCCCGCAGGATATCCCCGGTAATCTTTTTGAAGGTTTCCAGCCCCATGAAGGCCTCAGGGTCGATGACGATGAACCAATGACCCAGATGATAGGGCACCTTCTCGCCTTGTTCGTTAAAGCCGGTGAGCTGGCGCAAAAAACTGCCCGCCTGAAGCGCGGCAGAGAGCACCTCAACGACAGTGGCATAGCCGTAGCCCTTATAGCCTGCCATTTCTTCGCCTATTCCGCCGAGGGGCGCCAGGGCTGCCTCGCCGGTTGTGAGGTCTTTGAGTATCTGCTGACTGTTGGTTTTGGGTTTCCCGTCGGAACCAATCACCATTCCGGCCGGGGTATCCTGGCCGGTCCTGGCAAAATACTCAATTTTCCCGCGTTGGACAATTGAAGTGGCGCAGTCCAGCACAAACGGGAATTCTTCGTCGGTCGGGAAGCCGACGGTAATCGGATTGGTGCCGAGCATGTTTTCCACGCCAAAAGTGGGCGCGATCGAAGGACGGGCGTTTGTGCCGGTGAGGCCAATCATACCCGCCTGGGTTGCCATAGTCACCCAATAGCCGGCGATGCCGTAATGCGTGGAATTGCGCACAACGACCATGGAGATCCCAAAGTCTTTGGCTTTTTTGATTGCCATTTCCATCGCTTTTTTGCTTACCACCATAGCCATCCCGTCATTCGCGTCGAGAACTGCCGTGGTTGGCGTTTCTTTGAGGATGTCGATTTTGGTAACCGGTTTTTGGATGCCGTCCACGATCCGGTCGATATAGATAGGTTTGAAGCGGTTGCAGCCGTGGCTTTCAATCCCGCGGCGGTCGCTCTCTAGCAACACGTCCGCGCAGATTGCCGCGTCTTCCCTGGGTACGCCGTAGCCTGCAAAGGCATCTGTAAGGAATGAATTCATCAATTCCCAGGATACATAGGGTCTGGTTTCTTCCATTTTGGTGTTCCTTTCTGCTTGGTGTTGATGGTGATAGTCTGCCAATAACCGCAGTCAACAAGAGAGGATAAAACGAGCGCCAATTTTTCGGGGTGGGAGCAGCTGCTTCAAATCCCGGGCGTCAGCCCCGATATTCTTTTTCCAATTGTATCAGAACATCCATTAATCGGAGATTATTTTATATTCTTTGTATAATATTTTGTGAATATTGATCTTGAAATCTTATTTAATGATACTTGCCATTACACAGGGGTTTGAAAAACCGCGCTGAGCTTGCATTGCGGATGTGGATTCACTTTGGAAATCTATGACTCGAGATAAACCCATCGCTCCCGGCAGTGATTTGGGGGTACAATAGCCTTGCCCCGGCGCACCCTGCCCGCAGGTTAGTGCTGGCATGTTTTACAAATTAAGGAAGACCCGATGAAAAACACCTTTTTCAGGCTCATATTTTTGGCGCTGATTTGCGCTTTATTTGCAGCTTGCGCGGGAGCGGCCCCGCAACCCACCCTCACGCCAACCGCTACCAACACGCCCACAATGCCTCCCCCAACCGCCACCTCTTTGCCCACCCAAACCCCGACCCAGACCGCGGAGCCTACGGAGACCGCCACGCCTACCCGGACGAAAGTGCCCTTCTCTGGCTTTATGAGCCTTTTCAGCCTCTATCGGGCCTGGTCGCACGATGGGAAAACCTATTTCTACTTCCTGCAATCCAACTTTCCGGGTACCATGTACGCCCGCGCCGATAACTACGACCTTGTCTGCAACCCAGACCCGAAGTATCCACTGCATATGCAGTGCGAAAGCAGCCAGGAAATTTTCGGTCAGGATGAGATGACCTTCACGTTCTTTACGGATGAAGACCGCCAGGACCTTGTTCACACGCAAAAGTTTTCCACCGGGCTGGTTGATAATACCGTTTATTACCACGATACAGACTGCCCGGACCGCGGCAAGAATGTTTACTGCGAATCCGAATACCGGCTTTACGACGGGCGCTGCTATTACGCGCACACCTGCTATGACGCTTGCGGTCTGTACTACTCCCGGGATAATCTTCCTGCTGTCTGGAAAGAATTCCAGGGTTACACTACCCCATGCAATTGAGCCCGCGATGAAAAACATACTGAAAATCTTTACGCTTTATCTTCTTGCCCTGGTTCTGGTTGGCTGTGCCGCAAAAGCCGCCCCAACTCTCACTCCGACACCCAGCCCCACCGAGACGCCAGCGCCCAGCCCCAGCTTCACCCCGGCGCCAACCGAAACCCCCACGCCCGAGCCCAGCCCGACCTTTACCCCGCCGCCAACCGCCACCAACACCCTGGTTCCCTTCCCCGGCTTTTCACGCGTCTTCGAATTTAACAAAGCCTGGATTGCGGATAACAAGACGCATTTCTACTTTCTGAACTCCCAGGTGGACATGAAGCTGTACGGGATGGTTGCCGGCGAGTACCCTTTCACCTGCAGCCCAGACCCAAAGTACCCAAATCACATGGAGTGCCTGTCCGACTTTACGGACTGGAAAAAGTCCTGGGTTGAGTTTGTGTTCTACGCGGACGAAGCGCACACGCAGGAAGTGGACCGGCGCACCTTTTTCACAGGTCTCAGCGATGAAGCGCGCGGCATCCCGCCCGGCTGCGAAGCGGAATTCCGGATATACGACGGCAAATGTTACGTTGCCTATACCTGCTACGACGCCCTGGGCAACTATCTCTACTCCTATAATAACTATCCCCCAAACGGGAACTTTCAGGGGTTCACCGGCCCTTGCCCGGGGTGGTAGCCATGCCGGGACGCGAACAGCGCCAGCACAAGCTGGCGCTGTTTTTTGTGTGTATTGGACCTCAGTACCTGTAAATCCCACCGCCGATAAATTCGCGGATGACCGAGTTTTCGGGCACAATGCTGTCATCCGGTTGGGCTTCGATTTCTGCGAAGAGCGCGTTCACGCGTTCCGCCCGCTCGTACGCGTCTTGATGGAGCGGGTCATCGCGGTATGCTTCAGCCCAGCGCGCAAACTCACTGCCAAGTTTGGCTTTGTAGAGCGGCAGTTCGTAGGGCATGGCGCTGTTCACGATGGTATCCACGGTATTGATATAAGGAATGATATGGCGCAGTTCGCTGCTGCGCACATAATGCCAATGCAGCAGGGTGCGGGTCGGGTCGTACGCGCGGTGCGAGGCATCCCGCAGCATGCGCCGGATCAGGCGGATATCGGTCCAGCGCGCGTAATGCCCCGCGCTGTCTTTCAACTGCAGCAGCGGTTCGATATACAGCTTGAACTTCATTTCAGCCGGGATGGAGGCGGTCATTTCCGGATACAAACCGTGCAAGCTGTCAATCAGGATGATTTCGTTTTTTGCCAGCCGCATTGGGGTATGGTCCTTGACGCTTCTGCCAGTTTTGAAGTCATAATACGGGATGCGCACTTCCTGCCCCTCAAACAGCGCTCCCAGGTGGCGGTTTATCAGGTCCATATCGAGCGCCTGCGGGGTTTCAAAGTCGTAATCGCCAAATTCGTCCCTGGGGTGAAGCTCCAAATCGTGGAAGTAGTGGTCCACATTCAACGTCACCAGCCGCAAATTTTCGCGCGCCAGCCGTTCGCCCAGTTTTATTGTGGTGGTGGTTTTCCCGCTGGAGGAAGGTCCGGCGATAAATACCATGCGCACTTCGTTCTGACGGCTGAGCACCAGGTTGGCCGCGTTTTCCACATCCTCGTTGTAGGCAGCTTCCGCGGCGGTCACAATTTGGTGCAGCGTGCCGGCGCGCGTGTACGCGTTTAACTGCGCGGTGGTGTGCACCCCATGGCTGCAAGCCCAGTCTAATACGCCCCAAAGTTTTGCCCAGGGGATGTTGCTGGAGGGCTGCTGGTCGGGTTCTTTGCGCTTTTCCCGCTGGCGCGCGCGTTCATCCCGGTAAAGAATGTAAGCCTTCGCGACGCGGGCGTGTCCGTTTTCAATCAGGACTTTTTCGACCAGGTCCTGGATTTGTTCAATCGTAGGCGATTCGCCCTCGGGGGTGTTTCGCTCAAGCAGCGCCACCACCTGGGATGCCAGTTCCTGCGAGGTTTTTCTGTCGCGCCCGCCAACGGCGACAGCCGCGCGGTAGATGGCATTGGTGATGCGTTCGGGCGTGAAGGGGACGAGCGTCCCATTGCGTTTGACGACGTGTGTAATCTGAGGCATGCGCTGCTCCGTGGTGAGAAATGAGCTGATGTTGCGATTATAGCACGCGCGCACGCCCACTTCTCTGGTTTTTGCGGCAGACCGCGTCAAAAAGCTGACGGCGAAAGCGGTTCGGGCGCGAAAGATTCCGACTCCGGCGTGCAATATTTTTGTCAAACCAGCAAAAGCCATAAGCCTGAACCGTAAGATTTGCCCGTTGGCACAAACCAGGGCTAAAGATTTCAATCCTCTGCTTAGGTTGAATATGCTATACTTTATCCATGAGCGTTGGGCTTTTTGACGAACACCTGAAAGGTCGACCACCGGAAAGGCGTCTTCTGTCTGCCCAACAAAAACCGCAGGATTCCCTCTTCCAAGGGGCCTTTCGATGCACAAGGACTTCTGAGCATGAACGGGATGATTACGCTTGATCTGCTCGCACTCGCGATTGTTACCCTCGCGCTGCTCAGCCTTGCTGCTGCCCTGCTGATTTCCCGCAAGCACCTATACCGTAACCTGCGAAAAAACGAAGCGTTCCTGGATGCTGAACGGATGATGCACCAGGCTGCCGAAAAAGGTTTGCGCCTGACCATTGGATTGGGCTTTGGTCAGGCTATTGGCGCGCCCAGCCCAGCGAACCTGGCGGGGCTGCCTATCCTGCGGTTGATGTCGGCGCGTTCGGTGTTTAACGACCAACCCGCTGAAGCTCTGGCTGGCGGCGGCGCTTTGGCGTGCCTGGCGCAGCAAGTCGTACGCGGAAGCTATCAGAACGCCTTCGCGATGGAGTTATTTAAACCTGATTTTGGTTTGCTGGCTGGCGCCACCCCGTATGCCTGCCTGGCGGGGCTGCTGCCGGAGGTCAATTACCGGGCTAACGCGGGGGTCTTCCTGATTGGCAGCCACCGTCCTGAAACGCTTCTGGGAGCCAGCCTGGCGGAACAAAAAAACCTGCCGCTGGTGGCTGGCAGTGATGACCTCAGCGCGCAAGCTGTGTTTTTGCTTGGCAACGCCCGACTTTGCCTGGGAGAAGACGTTTTACACGCGGGCGCGGCGCTGGAAACTGACGCCAGCGCGGCAGCCGCGCTGCGCGCTCAAGACTGGCTGCGGGTGCTGGCCGCGCTCGGAATGTTGGCTGGCGCGGTCCTGAAGCTGTTGGGGTTGTGGCTATGAAAAAGACGCTTCCGGTGTTCACCGCCGCGGCTGCCGCGCTTTTTATCCTCGCGGCGCTTATCGTTGGCGAACCGCTGGCTGGTTGGCTGGAGATTGTCTTGAATTGGGCGGTTATCGTTGGCTCCGCCGCGCTTTTGGTCGCAATCGCGATCCTCATTCTGACGCACACGCGCAACATTATCCGCGGAAAACGCGGCTTCATCTACAGCCTTATCCTCATCGGCGCTTTTTTGGCCAGTTTTATCGGCGGGCTGGTGTATGGCACGGCGGACAGCGCCTATTTACGTTGGGTGGCTGCCGTTCAGCTGCCCCTGGAGACGAGCCTGCTGGGCCTGGCGGCGTTGGTGATGACTGCCGCCGCTTTGCAAGTCTTTCGCAACCGGGGTTGGTCTTTGCTCACGATTTCGTTCGGCGCCAGCGCGCTGGTGTTCCTTGTGATTTCTCTTGGACTCTTGCAAGCCCTGAATATTCCCTTGCTGACCGCGATCCTCAACTATGTGCAGCGTTTGCCTATGATCGGCATACGCGGCTTGCTCATCGGCGTTGGTATTGGCGCGCTGATGATGGGGCTGCGGGTGGCGCTTGGGCAGGAAAGGCCCTGGGGTGAATAGATGAACGCGGAGATGATAACTTGCCCGCATTGCGGAAAAGAAAATCTGCCGCAAGCCACGCGCTGCGTTCACTGTGGTGAAGACCTCGACGAGGTTTTCAAAATTGAAGGTGTCGAAAATACACCTGTCCCGTCGGAAGGGTCGGACGTTTCGGTTTCCGAACTGCTGCAAGCCTTTCGTCAACCGGACAAACCCGCGGAGGATGCACCTTTACCCGCCGGAGCGCCTGTTCCTGGCAGCCTTCCGATTGAAGAAGACCCTCAATCGGACAAGCCTGTTGAAGACGAAAATCAGGCTCCGGAGTGGCTGACGCGCATCCGCAAACGCGCTCAACAGGAGGAAGATGCCGCCGGGGAACTGACCCGGAAAATGAACTCGCTGGATAACGCCCGCAGTACCAGCAGTCAGGAACGGGTGGACGATGAATTTGCCAGTTGGATAGCCCGGATTCGGGAAAATACCCGGCGGGAGAGCCTGCTGACCCCAAAACCGCAACCTGGCGCCCCGGAAAATGAAGACGGCGTGCCAGAATGGCTGCGGCGGGTGCGGGAATTGCAGCCTGACGCGCTGGAAGAGGAACAACCCGTTAAGGCAGCCAGCGCGGAAACCCCGGCCGGCGGCACCGATTCAAACCCTGCCCTGAATTCAGAGCCGGAAGCGGAACCAAGCGGAAATCTCGCCACGGATGCCGGGAGCGGCGAACCGACAATCCCAGAAGCGCCTGAGCAGCCAGCGTCGGACCCAATTCAGTCGGCCTCGGCTGGGCAAGGAGAAGAACTTCTCGCGGAAAGCGTTTCAGCAGAAATGCCGGAGAGCCGGGGCAGCGAGCCGGAAGCTGAAGGCGAACAAATCAGCGCGGCGGACGACGCCGGCACCCAGAATGAAGGCGAGCTTCCCGAAAGCGGCCAGAGTCCGGAGGTTGCGGCGGTCTTGCAGGGGATTGGCCTGGCTGCCGAAGACGCCCCGGTTGAACTGGATGAAAGAGCGGGCGCTGGCGAGGAGATTTCCGCGGATTTACTGCTCTTGCGCAGGCAGAAAGAAAGCGCGCAAACCCTGTTGAACCTGATTGATGAGGAAGGCAAAGGTCCGCCGCCTGCCAAGACCCAGCGGCCAGGCGGAAGGGGTTGGTCGCGCTTTATCCTGGGAAGCTTTTTGCTCCTGGTATTGGCTGCCGTGCTCTTTTTCGCGCCGGAAACGAAACCAAGGGATTGGGAGAACCCCGCCCCGGCCGTTGCCCTGAAAGATAGGTTGCGCGCCTTGGAGAAGGGCGACCTGGTGCTTGTGGTGCAAGAATATCAAGCCGCCACAAGCGCGGAAATGGAACAAATCGCCGTGCCAGTCTTGCGGGACATGCAAACCCGTGGGGTGGAGCTGCAATTTTTGACCACGCATCCCAATGGCTTGTGGTTGTCGGGCTCCCTGATGGACGCGGCTGGTATCCCCGCGCGGGAGACGATGTTCCTGGCCGGCGGAAAGCCGGGCGTATTGGCAGCCGCACTCAACACCGACGGAAACAGCCGTGTGGTGCCCGCGGGCCTGAAGAGCCTCGACAGCTACGCGCTCATCCTCCTGTTGGAAGATTCCCAGGCTGATATCCAGAATTGGATTGAACAGGCGGGCCCCTGGTTAAGCCCAACCAGGCTGGGCATCCTGGCGAGCAGCCAAAATGCCGCCTTGCTGCTTCCATATTATGACGCTGGTCAGCTGGCTGGTTTCGCGGCGGGCCTGACCGAAGGGCGCGTTCTGGTTCAGGCGCTTGACCAAACTCCCCCCGCAGGCGCGCCTTCCCGCGCGTTTCAGGCGGGTTTGCTGGTGATGATTGCCGTGCTGCTGCTGGGGATAATCTCTAAAGCCGAAGCGGATTCGAGCGCCCAGCACCGGAAGGAGCCGGGGGTATGAATCTGATGGATATCGTTTTGGGTGTGATTGGCGTCGCGCTTTCCGTGATGATTTTCAGCTACCTGTTGGGCGACAACTTCTTTTTCCGCCTCGCGCTGTATATTCTGGTTGGGGTTTCTTCTGGTTACGCGGCCGCCGTTCTGATAACGAAAGTCATTCTACCGCGCCTGGTGGAACCTCTGAAGCAGACCGGAACGGCCGTCTTTTGGCTGGGCCTGGTGCCGCTGGGCTTGTGTTTGCTCCTGATCCTGATGCTCATCCCGCGGACGGCAAGAGCCGGCACGCTCCCACTCGCGTTTCTGGCTGGCGCGGGCGCTGCCATCAGCATCGCGGGCATCGCGAGGGGCACGCTGGCGCCGCAGCTGCTGGCCGTGGTAAACCGATTCAGTCCCGAACTGCTGCGTGAAAATGCCGGCGCGGATTGGGGCGGGATTGTGGAGGCCGTGTTCATCCTGTTGGGCGTCATATCGGTATTGTTTTATTTTCATCACCACCAGAGAAGCACCAGCGCCGGCGTGCAAAGACCGCTGTTTGTGGAAGGTCTTTCGAACGTGGGGCAAATCTTCCTGGGGATTAGCTTTGGAATGCTTTTTGTTGGTTTTTACAGTGCGGCGTTGAACGCGCTCATCGCGCGGATGCTCTGGCTGAAAGAGTTCATCCTCGCGCTAATAGCTAGGTAGAGGATTGCTGGCGATGGAAAGACGCAGAAACCTGAGTGTGGATATCGGCTCGCAAAATACCCGCGCCTGGCTCTTTGAGCAGCGTGAGGAAGGTTTCGCGCTAGTCTGCAGCGCCGCGGCCGAGACCACTGCCGCTTCCGGTCAGGATTTACGCTCCGGGGTGACCCGCGCGTTGGAGGAACTCCAGGAAAAGTCCGGTTTGCGCTTGCTCGACCGACAGCAGGCACTCATCCGCGGTGAGGAAGGTGTCGGCACGTGCGGGCTCAGCCTCTCGGCAGGCAAACCCATTCGCACGGTGTTGGTGGGTGTTTCCGACAGTTACTCTTTGGCTGCCTTGCGGCGCCTGGTCAGCTTGTTTTATACTGACCTCAGCCTGGAAATTGACCTTCAGGATGATTTGAATGCCACCGCCCAGCTGGAAAAAATCATCAACGCGAATGCCGACCTGTTTGTTTGCGCCGGCGGCACTAATCAGGGCGCGTTTAAACCCGTGCGGGCGGCACTCGATAACCTGCGCATCGTGTATCAAAGCCTGCCCCGCCTGATACGCCCACAAATTGTGTACGCCGGCAATGAAGCCCTGACCGAGTATGCCCGCGAAGAGCTGGACGCGGGGGAGGACTTTCACCCCGCCTTGAATTTGCAGGCACGCATAGATGCCGAATTTCTGCCGGCGGGCTGGCCGGCGATGCTGGGCGCCTTTCGCCGTCTGCGCCGGCAGCAGCTGACCGGGCTGGCAGAACTGGAGCAGGAATGGGAAACTGAAGCCCTGCCCAGCGCGTTTGCCGCCAGCCGGATTGTGCGCCTGATTGACCGCATGAACCCCACGGGCAAAGGCGCTATGGCGTTGGACGTGGGCTGTAATTCCACCATCGTCCTCGCCGCGCGCGGAGATGAATTCATTGGCGCAATCAGCCATCCACCCATTTCGGGTTTGGTAGGCAAAGAAACCAGCCGCTATTGCGCGCTGCCAATCGACGCGCAAACCGCCGCGGTATATATGCTCAATAAAAAATTGCACCCGGCTTTCTTACCCGCGACGTTGGAAGACCTCGCGATTGAACAAGCCTGGACGCGGGTCCGCTTGCAATACGCGCTGCGCCGCACGCGGGAATTATTCCCCTGGTTTGGGTATGACCCCGAATTGGGCTTGTTGGACCCCTACGAGCCGGTGCTCCTTTCGGGTGAAAGCCTGGTGCGCGTGCCTTCCTCGCAGCAAAAGCTCCTGATGGCGCTGGATGGACTGCGCCCGCATGGGATTACCACCTTCGCGCTGGATAATGACCAACTGCTGGCTGCTTTGGGCAGCCTGGCGGCAAAGGAGCCCCTGCTGCCTCTGCAGTTAATTGACGCAGGCGCGTTTTCCAACCTGGGTACTGTCATTTGCGCTGACGCCCCCGAACGTTCCGCCAAACGGGTCCTGACCCTGGAAATTGACCGGGGAGAAGGCGCCCGGGAAACCCTGGACGCGCGCAAAGGTGAAATCAAGCGGGTGGAAACCACCCCGTTCAAGCCCACCCGGATTTATCTTTCTCCGGGCGAATTGACCGACGTGGGCATGGGTCTGCCGGGGCTGGGCGGATGGGTGACGGTGCCTGATTCTGAGGTGGGCGCGGTTATTGACGCGCGCGGAAGACCGCTGGAGCTTCCGGACGAGATGAATAAGCGCAGCGAAGCGTTTTACAATTGGCTTTGGGGCTTGGGCGGTTAGGATGAGCACTGAAATCATCGCGATTGCTTGCGACCAACAAATATTGCGCACTTATGCCTTACCGTTCGCGGGCAGTGTCTTGGTGCGCACCGGGCAGGAGGTGGAAGCGGGGGAGCCTGTGGCGGAAATCAGGATGCCCGAGCGCTATCAGGTCTTTGACGTGATTAATGGGCTGAAGGTGAACCCGAAAAATATTGACCGGCATATTGAGCGGTTGGTGGGCGAGCCTGTGAAAGCCGGCGATGTGGTGGCGCAAAAGCCCGGGCTGATTTCCCGCTTATTCCGCGCCTCGCAGGATGGGATGGTCGTGGCAATCCGCGATGGCAGGATTACCCTCGCATTGGGCGAGAAGAAGCTGCAGGTATTGGCGACTTTCCCGGGGACGGTGGTGGAGGTTATTCCTGAACGCGGCGCGGTAGTGGCTGTGCAGGGTTTGCTGCTGCAGGGCGTGTGGGGCAACGGGTTGAACAGTTCGGGGGTTCTGATAGACCTGAACTCGGAAGAAGCTCCGCCGGAAAAAGGGCAGGCTGACCTGGACCTAAAAGGAAAAATTGGAGTGCTCAAGCACGCCGCGGACCGCGCCAGCTTTTTGGCTTTGCTCAGCCGAAATCCATCCGGATTGGTTTTTGGCTCGGTCGTACCAGAGCTTTTACCCGAGTTGGAAAGCGCGCCCGTGCCGGTTATGGTTTTGGTAGGCTTTGGCGATTTTGCCACCGACCCGCTCAGCGCGGCCATGCTGCGGCAAATGGAAGCACAAACGGTTTACCTGAACGCGAACGAAGCCGACCTTGCCGAGCGAAGCCGACCAGACCTTATCCTGCCGGGTAAGGCGCAAGTCTCTCCGGGTTTGTTCCACGAAGACCTGCAGTTGGAAATCGGCAGGCGGGTACGGCTGGTGGGCAGACCGTACACGGGCAGCGTGGGCGAGATTATTGAACTTCCGGATGAACCGGAAATGTTTGCCAGCGGTCTGGTGATGCGGGCTGTGGTTGTGCGCCGGGAAGACGGCTTGGTTATCCGCGTCCCACGCGAAAACGTTGAACTGATTTTAGAATAACCCTATTTTGCGGGAGTCGCTGTAATCAGAAAGCGTGCCGCAACCCAACCGATTTTACCGTCGGGCAAGCGCACCTTTTCCCAAAGCACACCGTCCTTTTGCGCCTGTTCTCCAAGCAATACCAGTTCGCTCAGGTCGTTCAGGTAAGTGACGACGCTGGCAGCGCTGCTTGGCTCTGCCCGGACAATCACGCCTGTATCCGAGCGGATGAGGGCGCTGACAAGCGTTGGGGTTGGGGTGATGCTGGGCAGGATGGTAATGACGGGGTTTTGAACCGCGGAGGTGGGCGCCGGTTTGGTGGCGGTGGGCGGCAAAGGCGTTTGGGTGGGCGGCTGCGACACACCCGGCCGGGTGGGGCTGCCTACTGGGGGTGGGGTGGTATTCAGCGCGATTGCCTGGGAAAGGTGGTGTTGGCTGGAGAGGAAGCCAAATAACGTCAGCGCGGTCAGGCCCAACGCCAGAACGAACAGCACCCAGCCGGCACCTTTACGCGGCGGAAGCCCGGCCGCCCAAAAGGTGATCAGTGCGACCAGCAGCGCGGCAGACGCGAAGGCTGCGCAAAGCTGCAGCAAGCCGGAGCTGGCGTAGGGAGAGCCTGTTTTCAGCGCCCAGCCCGCCAGGCCCAGCGGGAAAAATACCAGGGCTGTCACAAGGGCAGAGGCCAGGCGCGGCGTTTCCCGCTGGCGGATGAGCATGGCGGCCAGCAGGGCGCTGCCGACTGCAAGCACGGTCCATTCCAGCCAGCCGTGCTGCAGCAGATGCAGAAAGGGCAGTTTGCCGCCGGAAGTCAGCCGGGCAGAAAGCCAACCCGCGCCAAAATACGCCGCGGCCGTCAGGAGCAGCGCGGCAAACGAGCGCAACATAAGCGCCCAGGAGGGGATAACCGCGCTGAGGGTCAGACCCATCAGGGGGCTGTTGAAGGGCGCGCAGAGCAGGGCTGCCAGCAAGAGCAGGGGCGAATTGGCTGCGAGCGCGGCACCCACCAAAAGCAGGCTGAGCGCCAGCATCGCAAAATACACTGGATTCAGCGCGGTTTTCGGCTGCAGGTCATCATGCAAAAAACTATAGATTTCGGACGCGCTGGCGCTGCGAATCATCAGGCGGAGGCGTCGTTTTTGGTTTGGAGGCAGGTTGGTGAAGCCGTCCGGATTGGTTTGGCTGGTTGGCAAATTCATGGATATCCGGTCCCCTTTCTGCTGATAAAAAGGCTTATGCCGAAAATTAACGCTATATGGATTATACCGCCCTTGGAAGCGGGTTTGCCTGGAGATTATCTGGCGTACGCCCTGCCTAAACCCGCGAGTGAGCCCAAAACGGGCTGAAACACCGCAACATGCTGAGGCCGGCAATTTTGAAATATTCTCTTGGGTCAGCAACCATGGAGAAGGCCGTTCGCCCTGCTCTTTCACCCGCAACGCCAACAGGTAGCCCACTTCTCTGCCCACCCGGTTTCCGTCTGGCATCCCACATCGTGCGGGCGTTTTGATATTTGTTCTCATTGGCGAAAATCGAACCCACACGCTGACCTCTTCCAGGCTGTGTTTGAAAGCAACCCTTGGTTTTCAAGCCAAATTCTGGCTTATGAACAAGCCCCGCGGCTTTCATTCGTAAACACTTGATGATGGCAAAGTGCCGGGCTTCGGGTAAAATAAACCGCATGAAAACCCGAAAATTCCTCAGGACATTTTGGCTTGTGCTGGCTGCCGCGGCGCTTTTGGCAGGCTGCGCGCACACAAGCGCCACGCCCACCGCGCTGCCCCAATTGGAGACGGTACCACCCGAACCTACAGTAATCATCGCGGATACCGCCACCCCAATGCCAACCCCCGAACCCCTGCCGGTTATCACGGCGGATATTGTTTATTGGGCGCGCCCCGATGCGGATGTATCCCAGGCACAAACGCTGCTCGCGGAGTTGGGCGCTTATGCCAGCGCGAACGGGTTTAGTCTGGAGCAGCGCGAGCTGCTCAGCGCGGCAGAGCTTGGGAGCTCGGTCCGGCTGGTGGTCGCGCTAGCCCCGGCGGCGGAAATCAGCGCGCTGGCGGCGGCTTCGCCGGCGGTGCAATTCCTCGCGGTTGGCGTGCCGGATGCGCAGACAGGCGCTAACCTGCATTCGTTGAATACCACCACGGCGACTTTGGAAGAACGCGCTTTTTTGGCCGGTTATCTGCTGGCAATGGTAATCCCGGATTACCGGGTGGGTGTCATCAGCCAGGCGGGCACCGAGGACGGCACAAAAACCAGCGATTCCTTTGGAGTAGGCGCGCGCTATTTTTGCGGTCTGTGCAACTCGCGTTTTGGCCCGATACTGTTCTATCCAAAGGCGGCTCAAATCAGCGACCCGGCAAACCCGGGAGACTGGCAGGCGGCCGCGGATTTACTGCTGGCGGATAGCGTCCGGGGTATCTATATTCAGCCCGAGATAAGCTCTCCGGAACTGGTGAACTACCTGGAGGCAGCCGGCGTGCAGCTGGTTGGCGTCAGCGGGCAGGCTGGTTTTATTGAAAGCCCGCTTTGGTTGGGGCTGCTTGGTTCGGACCTGAGCGCGGACGCGGTTGTTTTGGCTGCCCGTTTGCTGCAAGGTGAGCCGGTTGGAGCGGTGAAAACCGGGATTACGCTTACCCGAATCAACCCGGATGTAATTACGGAAGGCAAACAGCGCCTGTTTGACGTCACCGTTCAAGACGTGCAATCCGGCCTGGTGCGCGTGACGCCGGTCCGGTAGAAGCCGAGCTTGACGGGGCTGATTTTGCTTGACGAAAGGGTTTAAGTCTGATAGACTCACGCCTTGCTGGAGCGATTAGCCCCTTAAATCGGTCTTGCAGTTTGATAAGGCATTTGATATACTTGTCCAGCTAAAAGCCGATATTTAACAATTTAATCAGAAGGGCGCCGGCGTAGCTCAATGGTAGAGCAACCGCCTTGTAAGCGGTAGGTTATGGGTTCGATTCCCATCGTCGGCTCAGATTAACCGTTAGCGATTGAGATTGATTCGGATCAACCTCAATCTCCAGCGGGTAAAGAGCTAAGCGCCCGGCAGTAATTAGGACGGTTACCCAAGTGGACAACGGGGACTGACTGTAAATCAGTTGGCAGAGGCCTTCGGAGGTTCGAATCCTTCACCGTCCATTTCAGATCACAGGAATGTGACCTGAAATTACGGCTGCCCTCATAGCTCAGTTGGTAGAGCGCGTTCTTGGTAAGAACGAGGTCATGGGTTCGAATCCCATTGAGGGCTTTACGCCGAGATTTAAAAACGTATTGTACTTATTAAGGAGATAAGCATGGCAAAACAAAAGTTCGACCGGTCTAAACCCCATATGAACGTGGGTACCATGGGCCATATTGACCATGGAAAGACCACCCTGACCGCCGCGATTACCAAAGTTTCCGCTTTGCGCGGTTTTGGTGATTTCCGGAAATTTGATTCTATTGACAACGCCCCGGAAGAAAAAGCACGCGGTATCACAATCAACATTTCCCATGTTGAGTATTCGACACCCAAGCGGCACTACGCCCATGTGGACATGCCCGGTCACCGCGACTATATCAAAAACATGATCACCGGCGCCGCCCAGGTTGACGGCGCGATTCTGGTGGTTTCCGCTCCGGACGGCCCGATGCCCCAGACCTATGAACACGTTCTGCTGGCGCACCAGGTGGAAGTCCCCTCTATCATCGTCTTCCTGAACAAAGTTGACATGATGGATGACCCTGAACTGCTTGAGCTGGTCGAAATGGAAGTCCGCGAGCTGCTTACCAAGAATAACTTCCCCGGTGACGAGGTACCGTTTATTCGCGGTTCCGCCAAGGAAGCTTTGGAGTGCACTTCCACGGATCCGAACGCCCCGGAATACAAACCGATTATTGAGCTCCTGGATGCTGTGGATAGCTACTTCCAGGATCCTGTCCGCGATTTGGACAAGCCCTTCATGATGCCCGTGGAAGACGTCTTCTCAATCAAAGGCCGCGGTACCGTGGTCACCGGTCGTATCGAACGCGGTCAGATTAAAATCAATGACCCTGTCGAAATCGTTGGCTTGCGCGACAAGAGCATGAGCTCCGTGGTAACCGGCGTGGAAATGTTCCACAAACAGCTTGATACTGGTATGGCTGGCGATAACGCTGGCTTGCTCCTGCGCGGTATTGACCGTGATGACGTGGAACGCGGTATGGTTATCGCCAAACCCGGCAGCATCACCCCGCATACCACCTTCGAATGCTCCGCATACATCTTGCAGCGCGAAGAAGGCGGACGCCACAGCGCGTTCTTCTCTGGCTATCGCCCGCAGTTCTACATCCGCACCATGGATGTGACCGGCGATGTGACCCTGCCCGAAGGCGTTGAAATGGTACTGCCTGGTGACAACGTAAACGGCATGAAAGTCAAACTGATCACCAAGGTTGCACTGGAACAGGGTTCCGAATTCGCTATCCGCGAAGGCGGTCTGACTGTTGGCGCCGGCAGGATCACGAAGATTATTGAGTAAAAAACACTGATGGAGGTAACATGGCTGCCTTCAAAAAGCAGCCATGTTAAATGGATATGGCGTCAAAAAAGAAAGATATCAGACCAGTCATTTACCTGGCATGCACTGAATGTAAGGAACGCAACTATACTTCCGTTAAGAACCGCCGGAATGACCCCGGACGCCTTGAGTTGAAGAAGTATTGCCCGCGCTGCCGCGTGCATCGCGTGCATCGGGAGGTTAAATAACCCGCGTCTGTCGTCTGACGGACAAAGGTTGCTTAGGTCAGTAGCTCAATTGGCAGAGCACCGCTCTCCAAAAGCGGGGGTTGTGGGTTCAATTCCTACCTGACCTGTTGAGAAGGTTTCAACGCCGTATAAGTCGCGGCGTTGAGTTTTCAACCAGGAGAACTGTAATGGCACAGATTGAGACGAAACCAAATATCTTCCAGAAAATTAAACGATTCTGGCGCGAGACGGTCGGAGAACTCCGTAAGGTCACCTGGCCTACTCCCCAGGAGGCCTGGGCGCTGACCAAACTCGTTTTAATCGTGACCGTTATTATGGCTGCCCTGCTGGGTTTTATGGACTTTGTTTTCAGCCACTTAATCAAACTGTTGGTAGCGGCATAAGCCAATTAAGGAAAGCCCACGAGGGCTGTGAATATGGACAACGCTGAAATGGAAGACAAGAAGCCGGTTGAAGCCATCTCCGCTGAAGAGCAGAATCAGATCCCTGAAGAAGGGGCGCCTGTGATTCCTGCTGAGGATGCTTCGGACGCGGAAAAGACCGCGGCGGCTGCCCAGGATGACGCGCGGCAATGGTTCGTAATCCACTGCTATTCCGGTTACGAGAACAAGGTGCGTAAAAATCTGGAACAGCGCATCGAAACCATGAACATGAAAGACAAAATCTTCGACGTGGTGATCCCCACCCAGGAAGAGATTGAAGTACGGGACGGCAAACGCCGCACGGTTGAGCGCCACGTCTTCCCTGGTTATGTTCTGGTCAATATGATTCTGGAAGAAGAGTCCTGGTTTGTGGTGCGCAACACCCCTGGGGTCACCGGGTTTGTGGGTATGGGCGATGAACCGACCCCGCTGCGCCCTGAAGAAGTCGCGCAGATATTGCGCCGCATGGAAGACGAATCCCCCACCTACAAAGTCAGCTATCACGCTGGCGACAGGGTGCGTATCGTTGATGGACCGTTCAATGATTTTCGGGGAACGGTGGCGGAAGTGAATATGGAACGCTCGAAGATTCGCGTGATGGTGAATTTCTTTGGGCGCGAAACCCCTGTGGAATTGGATTTTCTGCAGGTAGAAAAGGCATAAACCGGAATATTCCGGAATTTCGTGGGAGGGACCGCAAGGCGGCCCGTCAGCACCACAGAGGAGAATTGTTGTGGCAAAAAAGGTAAAAGCAGTAGTCAGGCTCCAGATCACGGCAGGAAAGGCAAACCCCGCCCCGCCTATTGGTCCGGCGTTAGCCCCGCACGGCGTCAATATCATGGCGTTTTGTAAGGAATATAACGCCCGCACGAGCAACCGCACCGGCGAAATTATCCCGGCGGATATCACCGTATTCATGGACGGCTCGTTCAAGTTTGAATTGAAGTCTTCACCGGCCCCTGTGCTGCTCATGAAAGCAGCCGGCATCACCAAAGGTTCCGCGACCCCGCACACCGAGAAGGTGGGCAGCGTCACCCGGGCTCAACTGCGTGAGATTGCCGAAACCAAGTTCAAAGACATGAACGCCAACGATATTGAAAGCGCCATCAAGCAGCTTGAGGGCACTGCCCGGAATATGGGCATCACCGTCGTCGAAAAATAACCAGACTGAGCGTGGGAGGGTCCTTTTGAACCCGCTGGCACCACGGAGGAGCAATCATGCCTAAACACGGCAAAAAATTTGAGAACGTAATAAAGAATATTGACCTGGACAAGACTTACAGCCCGCGAGAAGCCCTGCAGCTGGTGAAGGAAAACAGTTTTGCCAAATTCGATGAGACCGTAGAAATTCATCTGCGCACCGGTTTGGACCCCCGCCAGGCAGACCAGCAGATTCGCGATGTTGTTGTGCTTCCAAATGGTTTGGGTAAGACAATCCGCGTGTTGGTCTTTGCCCAGGGAGAAGCCGCCGCCGCGGCGCGGGATGCCGGCGCTGACTTTGTCGCCGAAACGGATGAAGAAATCAACCGCGTAGCCCAGGGTTATACCGACTTTGACGTCGCGGTGGGCACCATGGATATGATGGGCAAGGTTGGCCGCCTTGGGCGCGTCCTCGGTCCGCGCAACCTGATGCCAAACCCCAAAGCCGGCACTGTTGTGCAGCCCGGCGATATCGCCCTGGCAATCAAAAACGCCAAGGCTGGCCGGGTGGAGTTCCGCCTGGACAAAACCGCTAATATCCACGTTCCACTTGGCAAGGTTTCTTTCAGTGTTGACGCTCTGGAAGAGAATATGACCGCCCTGATGACCGCTGTCCGTAAGGCGCGCCCTTCGGGGGCGAAAGGTATGTTCGTCCGCAAGGTAACCTTATCCGCGACCATGGGCCCCGGCATAAAAGTGGATACCAACGCCGCCATGGCGCTGGAGAGCGGAAAGATTTAGTGTTTGACCCCGGTTGTGGTATACTGACCGGGTTGAAAATTGAATAACGTGCTTCACTGAAGAAAGCTGGTGCCGTTGCGGCTTAATTTCCCGCCGAGGTGGAGATTGGATACTGAACGTTGGAATAGCACGGGAGTATTTAAATCTCTTTCCGCGGGAAAAACGGAAAGAGATTTTTTATTTCACCGAAAGGAGGTGAAACAACATTGGCGTTTTCTAAAAAGCAAAAAGAAAAGATTGTCGAGGATTATGGAAAGTGGCTGGAAAAGAGCAAGGCTGTTTTCGTGCTTTCCTATTCCAAAATGCGCATGCCGGAAGTGAACGCTGCCCGGGCAAAATTGCGCGAGACGGACGGTCAGCTGCATGTAGTAAAAAACCGTTTGTTCAAACGCGTCCTGGATGAGCAGGGATATCACTATGACGAGAAGTTCTGGGAAGGCAACAACGTGGTTGTTTTCGCGTTTGAGGATGCACCATCCGTCGCTAAAGCGCTTGCCGAGATTACCAAAGGTAATGACATCCTGGCAGTTCGCGGCGGTTACCTGGATAAGGCTGCCCTCTCTGTCAAACAGGTTTCTTCGTTGGCAGACCTGCCGACCCTGCCTGTGATGCGCGCGATGCTGCTGGGCACACTGCTCGCCCCGGCCAGCAAGCTCGTCCGCACTATTGCCGAGCCCGCCCGCGGTCTCGCGGCTGTCATCAAAGCAAATTCAGAAAAGCAGCCCGCTGCCGCCTGATGTTTACAGTGTCAACCTGAAAAGGAAGACGGATTAGAAGAATTAACTAAGTAATAGGAGTATAAAAAATGGCTGAATTAGCTAAACTCGTAGAGGAACTGAGCCAACTTTCCGTGTTGGAAGCCTCTGAACTGGTCAAGATGTTGGAAGAGAAATGGGGCGTTTCCGCTGCCGCGCCTGTGGCCGCAATCGCCGCTGGCCCTGCCGCTGCCGCCGCTGAAGAAGAAGTCGAAGAAAAGACTGAATTCACCGTTGTGATTAAGAGCGCCGGCGCCAAGAAGATTGAAGTCATCAAAGTCATCCGCCAGCTTACCAGCCTGGGCCTGGTTGAAGCCAAAACCTTGGCTGAGACCCCCGATGCCAAAGTGCTCGAAGCCGTCAGCAAGGAAGTCGCGAACGACGCCAAAGCCAAGCTCGAAGCAGCTGGCGCTGAAGTCGCTCTGATCTAATTCCCTCGCGGACAACAAAAGAAGCCGTATGCACTGCAGTATGCGGCTTTTTTTGTTGCGGGTTTGGCTGCGCTCAGGCGTTTTCGAGCTGCCGAATGACCAGCACCACTTTGCCTTGCACTTCCACCACGCTGGGGTCTTCAATGATGATGGGCTGCATGGAAGGGTTGGCGGGCTGCAGGCGTACGCGGCCGTTTTCCTGGTAAAAATACTTGAGGGTGGTTTCGTCGCGGTCTGCCAGCCAGATAGCGACCATTTCGCCGTTGCGGGCGCGGTCCACCTTGCGCATGACGACGATATCGCCGTCGTTTACCATCGCGTCAATCATCGAATCGCCGTGCACGCGCAAGGCATAGAGCTGGTCTAACGGATCTGTGGAGGGCAGCAGGCTGCGGGCAATATCGATGCCGGAGTCCGGGTCGTAATAAGAAAAGTCGGAAGGGGGCACGGGCATTGGTTCGCCTGCCACGATGTTGCCAACCAGGGGGATGGTGACGAGCTGTTCCAGCGCCTGGGCAGCGGTTTTGGCGCTTTGCAGCAGGCTGCCCCCGGCGTTTTTAATCAGGTTGATGCCGCGCGAGACGTTGCTCTGACGGGCGATGTAGCCCATTTCCTCCAGTTGGTTCAGGTAGTATTTGACCACCGAAGTGGAGCTGATTTGGGTATGATCGCCAATTTCGCGGATGGAGGGGGGATAGCCTTTATCCTGTTGGTATTCTTCCAAAAACGCGAGGATTTTTTTGTGTCTTGGGCTCAAACCGCTTTTTCGTCGTGCCATGTCGCATCGCTTTCTCCTCAATGGGTTGGGGGAGCGTTCTGATGATGATAATAACAGAACATATGTTCGCTGTCAAGGGCTTGGGCTGAGATGGAGCCCGGCCGCTATGGCGCGGCCGGCTCAGACGATATTACACAGGGTGCCTGTATCGTACGGGCGAAGCATCCATAACGCGCGCCGATTGGGCAAGGGGTGATTCCTTCAGGATGCTTAGCCCCTACCCGTAAACACAGAACATTCGGTGTGCACCAAGTCTGACGAAAGAGGACGCGGGGTACGGGCGAAGCATCCATAACGCGCGCTTAATGGGCAAGAGGGAATATTCGGTGTGCGCCAAGGCTGACGATAGCGTTCGCCCCCGCCCGCGGTAACCTGCAAGCCGTACGGGCAGCATGCCTCAATCCCCCGGCCGGCGCTTTGGCGTATAATTTGGGGCGGTCAACCCGCACTCAGAAAGGTGGCATAACGTGATCAGGCAATTTATTTCAAAAATCGAATTTACCCCGCGCGCCCTGCGCGATTATCTGCTCATCCTGCTCGGCTCCCTGGTTCAGGCGCTCAGCCTGCGCCTGTTTCTGGTGCCAGCCAGCCTGGTGAGCGGCGGCATCAGCGGCGCCGCTCAGCTTCTGCACTACGCGCTCGGTTGGCCAATTGGTTTGGTCGTGCTGGCTGGCAACCTGCCTCTGTTCGTTATTGGCTGGCGCTATTTGGGCGGCCCGCGCTTTGCTTCCCGCACCATCCTGGCAATCCTAAGCTTTTCCATTTTTACCGACCTGCTGATTTATCTGACCGGCAATTCCGCCCTCACCGAAGACCCGGTGCTCAACACGGTGTTTGGCGGGCTGCTGCTGGGCATAGGGCTGGGCATCGTCTACCTCGGACGCGGCACCAGTGGCGGCACGGATATCCTGGGGCGCATCCTGAACCGCAAACTGGGCATTTCCATTTCCATGGCATATATGATTACCGATTCGCTGGTGGTGTTGATGGCGGGTTTTGTGTTTGGATGGGAAAAGGCGCTGTATGGCTTGTTGATGATTTACCTCTCCGGCGTAGCCGCGGACCTGGCTTCGGAAGGCGCGAACATTACCAAAGCCGGCTTTATCATCACGCTCAAGCCCGACGCGGTCATTAACGCTATCCAGGATGAATTGGACCGCGGCGTGACGCTTATTCCCGTGGTCGGCGGCTACACCCGCCAGGAACGCGCCATGGTTTACTGCGTGGTGACCGCTTCGGAGGTGATGCGGCTGAAAACCATCGTGCACGAAGTTGATAAAAACGCTTTTATGGTTATCGGGCAGGTGAGCGAGGCGCTGGGTGAGGGCTTTAAACCCTTGCAAGAAAGCTGAACTGCTCACAAACCGCACAAGCGCCCGCCTGTAAAGGGGGCGCTTGCTCTTTTAATGCGTCTCAGGCGGTTCTGAGGCCGCGGTCTGAGGGCGGCGGATGGGCTCCGGGCGCCAATTTTCCTTGCCCAGTCTGAGCGCGCCCGGCCAAAGCAGCAGCCCGAGCGCGAACAGAATGAAGAACAGCCCGCCGATGAGCCCGCTGGGCGCGGGTCCCAGCAGTGTGGGCGGCGCGCCTTTGTGGGCTGCCAGGCCCAAAGCGGCAATTCCATTGAGGGCGCCGTGCCCAATCACCGCCGGCCAGACGCTGCCCTCCTTAAACGTCAGCCAGCCCAAAAGCGTGCCGAGCGCGGCGCAAAACAAGATCATCCCCAGCATACCCAACCAGGGATAGCCCGGGTAGTCAAAGCCGTAATTATGCCCCATGGCGATAATGGGCGCGTGCCAGACGCCCCAAATGACGCCTGTGAGCAGGACGGCCTTGCGCTCCCCCAGCGGGAGCAGCTTGGGCAGCAGGTATGCCCGCCAGCCAAATTCCTCGCCAAAACAAAACAGCGCGTTCAGGATGGGCGCGAGCAGCAGCGCCTGGAGCGTGTTCATCAGCAGGCATGCCCAGGGTGAGATATTTTGGTCTGGCGCGGCGGCCGAAAGCGCCCCTCGCAGGCTCTCAAGCCCGCGGTCGAATGTCGAAGGAAAGAGCGCGAAGTAGAGCGCGGCGCCCAGGATGGTGCCGACCGCCGGCAGCACCCAGGCCAGCAGCCAGTAGCGCCAGGGGCGGCCGAAGCGGGCCGGCCTGAGCCACAGGTCGGCTTTGCCTTCGCGCGTGAGCAGGCGCGTCAGCAGGTTTGCCAGGGCGGGCGCCATCATCACGCCGCCCGCCAGAAGCGCGGCCGCCAGGCTCAGGTTCAGGCTGGGGATGAGCATGGGGCTTTCCGCCAGGCCGCCTTTCAGCGCGATGACGAGCGAAATCAGCCAGGCAGCCCCAAACGCCAGGCTGAGGAATAACCACAGGCGCTGCTTGTTCGCTTTCTCAATCAAAGTCAGATTCCTGCCTTCCGGCGGTTGCAGTCCTTACACAGCATCTGGCAGTTTTCGGGCAGGGTCTTGCCACCCAGGTGCCAGGGGGTGATGTGGTCGCCTTCCATCTCTGTGAAATCGAAATGCTGCCCGCAGACCCGGCATCTGCCGTTTTGCCTTTCATACGCCGCTCTCTTTTGGGTTTCGGAGAACGAACGGATGTTTAATGTTTTTTCGTTGCGGCTCAACACATAGGCATAAACGCCGCGCTTGTTGGTCACATCATCATCCATCATCAGGCGTTTGATTTCCTGCTCCAGTTTGCCCGTGTCGAGGAGCGCGTCTTTATATTGGTCATACAAGCCGCCCCAGGGCAGTCCCTTCATTTCCCGACGGTAGACCGGGAAGGTGAGCTCCACCCAGGCAATCACATTGCGGAAGTACATCCAGAGTTCGTTGGCGTTCGGGTCGTGCTGGTGCGCGCCCATATAGGCTTCGATGCGGTCCGCCTGGTTTGCCCCGCCCCCGGTAATCCAATCCAGCGCGACCTCCAGAATTTCCTGGCGGATGGGCGAGCCGCTCACGTAGTTACTCGCCAGCCCATAAGCCGGGCAGTTGGTCTTGCTGAAAATGGATTTGGCGTGCGTGAGCCAGGGCCCGGTGTAGATGGCGTTGCGCATTTCCTGGTCGGTCAGCTTCAGCCCCGCGATGTTGATGATTTTGAACCAGTCCAGCCTTTCTTTTTCGTCCCCCTCGCAGAAGTAAATCATCAGTTTGTAATCCAGGATTAAGTCTTGCTCGGGTTTGGTGAGGTTATGGAAGGCGCGGTTATCGATGGAGAAGTCGTTGTTGACGTACTGGCAGAAGCTGACCGTGCGCTGCTGCCCGTCCAGCATTTCGTAGCTGCCGTCGGCGTTGCGCATCCAGTACATCACGTTCAGGGGGAAGCCCTTGCGGATGGTATCCAGCACGGCATCTCGCTTGGCGGCGTCGTAGACGTACTCACGCTGGTACTTGGGGCGGATATTGAGCTTGCCGCCGTAGCCGACCACGCCCTCTTCGGCGTTATCCACGTAGCCCTGGACGACCTCGCGGATGCTGATTTCGTGCAGTTCGATTTTCATTGGGCTGCCCCTTTACGTTTAATTAATATCCTTGCATACTGTTCTTTGCCATTTAAGGTAAATCGTTTTCCGAAAAATGGATTATCTTCTACATATCTGTCAATTCCAATAAGCATGAACTGGTCTGGATTGTATTTATCCAGGAAGGTTATCGGCACGCCCATTACTCCGTCGTAATCGCAGGGGATTTCAGCCACCTTATCCACGTTGATGGCATCATAATTATCGTAACGCGGATATTCCTCGGGCGTATAGCGCTTATACAGGGTCAGGATTTCGTGGCGTTTGGTAGTATCCAGATTGGTAAACCAACATCCCATAATATGCTTCAATCGGAGACCATCCACGATTTTTTCATAGGAATAATGTTCTGGAACAACAAACCACATATCCTGGTTGATATTTCTATAACCAAGCCATAACTTGCCACTTTTTATTAATGTGAAGATTTCTTTATAAGTAATAGAGTTTTTGTTTCCAATTATCACAAACTTCTTGTCATATTCCACCAACTGCGCCACGTACTCGCGGAAGAGCGAGAAAGGCGGGTTGGTGACGACGATATCCGCTTCCTGCAGCAGTTCCACGCACTCCTGAGAGCGGAAGTCGCCGTCGCCCTCCAGGAAGGAGAAAACGTTCTTATGGTTTTTCAGCAAGTACTCCACGTCGGTCAGGTCCACCGCGCCGTCCTGGTTCAAATCCGGCACCTCCGTGATTTCAATCCGGCAGGCGGGCTTTTCGCTGCTCGGGCGGTTCTTGAGCGTCTGGATTTCGAACAGCGGCAGCTGCCCATAAGCCACCGGGGATTCGGAATAGCTGGTGGCGATGAGCTTCTTCAGGCCCAGGTAATTGAAGTTCATCGCGAAATACTTGAAAAAGTTGCTCTCATAGGGGTCGTCGCAGTTGCACAAAACCACCTTATCGCGGAAGTGTTCCTTGTAGTGGCGCAGTTCCGCCTCAATATCCGGCATCTGTGTGTAAAACTCGTCAGCTTTGTTCTTCTTGGCTTTATCCAGGTCTCTTGTAGACATCCTGCCCCGCGCTCCTGTTTCGCATCCGTTATTATGGAATACAGCTATTGTAACCAATTCCGCCCGCTTGTGGGTTTATTCACCGCGGCGAATTTGTAGGGGCGAAGCATCCCAAAATGGACGACCGTCTCATCCAAGATGCTAATCGAGGATGCTTCGCCCGTACGACAGCATCATCGCCGGGTTCAATGAGGGAACCTGCCTTGCGGGCAGTTCGCCCTTCCGACGGCTCCATTAGCGGCTTGAGAAGAACAAGCCGCCCTACGAACTTATCTGCGCGTTCCGGAAGACAGAAGGTACGAGATGTACTGGTTTAGTGAGACGCCGTTTTCTTCAGCCGCGTTGATTAAATCAGCGTGAAGCTGTTTGGGAACACGTATAGAAATCCGTCCACTAGCGCGTTTGGCGCGTTCTTTGAGGGCTTCCAGGCTGACTAATTCATTCTCCTCAGGGTTCAATGCGCTGGCTTTGTAGTCCCGGGTGGCGTCTTTTTCCCACGCGTCTGGTTTTACCGCTGGCAGTTGATTCAATTTTTTGAGAAGTGTTTCAGATGCTTTCATACTGATACTCCTATTTTTTTGTATACATCTCCGCGTGGGCCAATTCTGATGATGACAACAGCATCCTTCAGAACGTCCACATAAAAAACAATACCGTAGCCGCCGACTCGAAGCCGAAAAAAGTTTTCCTCACCAACTAAAGGCTGGATATCACCGGAGCCGATTAAGATGTTCTCAATAGCTTTTTCGAGCCTCCGCTGCAGAGACTCGGGAGCCTTTTCGAAATACTTTGCGGCCTGTTTTGTGAACTCAATTTTCATTTCGGCTCCATGATATGCGTATATGATAGTACGGGTAATGACAAATGTCAAATAACTTTTGCACGCGTTGGCTTTGAGGAGACTAATAAATTTTACGTTGCAGATAACAATATCGCCGATTCTATTTCGGTCGAACTTCACTTTTCTTTGTATTTGATGGAATTGACATTTTTACCAGGGGGTTTGCCACTTTCCCTCATTTGTAGGATATATTATTAGTTCGGATAGCGTTCACCCGCAAACCCCATTCATTGGTAAAATTAGCGCCTTGAGGACCCAGATGAACATGACCCCTGAACAACCCGACTGGCTGGCGCAAGTCCTGCATTTTAGCACAGCCGATTACCTTTCCAACCCCCGCCCGCGCCTGAACGAAAGCGTGCGCGTGCGCCTGCTCACGCCTTTGGGCGCGCCCATCGAACAAGTGGTCCTGCGCACCATCCCCAATGGCGAACAGCACTTCACCGATATGCGCCCGGGCAGCGAGCAGGCAGGTTGGCGCGCCTGGGAGGCGGACCTGCGCGTGAACGAGCCGCGCGTGCCCTACCGCTTTGCCATCCGCACGCGGGAAGTGGTTTGGTGGCTGAACGCCGCCGGCATCGGGCAGGGCGTGCCTTTCTCGCTGTTTGATTTCAAACTCCTGGCGGATACCCCCGCCATCCCCTGGCTGGAACGTTCGGTGTTTTACCAAATTTTCCCGGACCGCTTTGCCAACGGCGACCCGGCTAACGACCCGGTGGATGAAGCCCTGCCTTACCGCGACTGGCGCAGAAAAACCTTCCCCTGGGGGCTGCCCGCGCCGCACACCCCGGGCTTGCTGCCCTTCTACGGCGGGGACCTGGCTGGCATCCAAGAAAAGCTGGACTATCTGGAGCGTCTGGGCGTGAACGCGGTCTATCTCAACCCGATTTTCAAGGCTTACACCAATCACCGCTACGACGTGGCCGATTACGACCACGTGGACCCGGTCCTGGGGGGCGACGCGGCCTTGCAGTCCTTGAGCGAAGCTTTGGCGCGGCGCGGCATGCGCTATATTCTGGATATCGTCCCCAACCACTGCGGCATCGGGCACCCCTGGTTTCAGACCGCAAAAGCGAACCCGGAGAGCCCGGAGCGGGGATTTTTCTTCTTCGGGGAAAACCCGGAAGACTATGCTTCGTGGCTGGGTTTCGGCTCCCTGCCCAAATTGAATTACAGCAGCCAGCGCCTGCGCGAACTGATGTACCGCAGCGCGGACGCCGTCATGCGCCGTTGGCTGCGCCCGCCCTGGAACGCCAGCGGTTGGCGCGTGGATGTGGGCAATATGCTTGGGCGCCAGGATGCCCAGCAATTGGACCGCGAAATCCTGCCGGAAATCCGACGCGCGGTGAAAGAGACCAAGCCGGAAGCCTATTTGGTGGCAGAAAACTTCTTTGAGGCTGCCTCACAATTACAGGGCGACGGCTGGGACGGGGTGATGAACTACTCCGGCTTCACCGACCCGCTCCTGCATTGGCTGCGCCCCTACCAGCAAAGCGCCGTCCATTGGCAGGGCAAGCTGGGCGGGAGCGAACGCTGGCCAACCGACCTGGTTTTGCGCACCTGGCAGGAACATCTGGCGGCGGTGCCCTGGGCGATTGCTTTGCAGCAGCTGAACCTGATAGACAGCCACGATACCGCTCGCATTCAAAGCGCGCTGGGCGGGAACAAAGCCCTGAGCAAGCTTGCCGCCGCTGTGCAGTTCTGCTTCCCCGGGGTGCCGTGCGTGTATTACGGCGATGAAATCGGGCTGCGGGACGAGGAAGGCTTTGGCAGCCGCGCCTGCATGCCCTGGGATGAAGACCAATGGGACCGCGGCTTGCTTGCCTTCTATCAGAAGCTGATTGCCTTGCGCAAAAACAGCCGCGCCCTGGCGGAAGGGGCTTTCCAGATTTTATTTGGAGACGCGCGCAGCCTGCTTTTTCAGCGCGTCTTGGGCGGGGAGCGCGTTTTGGTGTACGCCAACCGCTCGGAGGAGACTATCCCGGCGCGGGAGCTGACCCTCCCGCAGGCAGGCTTTGTTGGAAAGGAAACTTACCGCGGGCTTTTGGGCCTGGGGCGGGCGGAGGCGGAAGACGGGTCTTTGCGCTTGCCGGCTTTGGAGCAGGGCGCGGAAATCTGGCTTATGGACGGGGACGCGGGGCGGTAGGCTGATACCTGAGGCGAGAAAACGCGGGCGCTTTGTATCGCGCAAATAAATTGTATAATAGGAAATAGAATTTCTGACCTGTGATTAAGTAATTTCAGAAGGGGCGGTTTTTTGATGGATGAGCTGAACGCGCGAAAACCAGAGAACGCGGCATCCTGGGATGGGAAAACCCCGGCTCTTTCAATCTGCATCCTCACCCTGAACGCCAAAGCTTATTTGCGCGGCTGTCTGCGCTCTATCGCCGAGCAGACCACTTTGGGCGCTCTGCAAGGAGCTGATGCGGCGCTCCCCCCACGAACAGGCACCCCGTCTTATGAATATGAGATTATCGTTGCGGATAACGCCTCGAATGACGACACGCTGGAAATGCTGGCGGAAGAATTCCCATACGTCCGGATTATTCGCAACAGTGCCAACCTGGGCTTCACCAAACCGGTTAACCAAATGCTGACTGAGGCGCGCGGGAATTTCTTTTTGCTGCTCAACCCCGACATCCTGTTGATTGAGGACGTTTTTTCGCCGATGCTGGAATGGATGCGCGAAAATGAGCAGGTGGGGGTCGCCATTCCGAAGGTTTTGAACGCGGACGGGAGCTTTCAGAAGCAGTGCCGAAGAGGGGAAGCAAGGCCTGCGGAAGTGTTTGGCTATTTCTTCCGGCTGGGAAAGCTCTTCCCCCGGAACCGCGCGCTGAACGGCTACCTGCAAAGCTGGCTGCCCGAAGATGAAATCGCTGAGGTGAAGGCGGTTTCAGGCTCGTGCATGTTCATCCGGCGCGCGGCCTGGCAAGATGTGGGAGCGTTTGACGAGCGTTTTTTTGCCTACCAGGAAGACAGCGACTACTGCCTGCGCGCCCGAAAAGCCGGCTGGAAGGTGATGTACGTGCCCATCGCCAGCATCGTGCACTACGGCGGGGAGGGCGGCAGCAAGGCACAGCCAGCCAATTCCATCCTGGAATGGCACCGCTCTTATTATCGGTACTACCGCAAACACTTTGCCCGGGAATACTGTTTCCTGTTCAACTGGTTTTTCTACCTGATGATGGGCGCCAAGCTGATGTGGGCGCTGATCAGGAACCTGTTTCGGAGGGTTAACCGATAAGAGCGCCGGAAGGCGCTCTGTTTGTTACTACTTCAGGCAGTCGGGAGCGCTCCGCGGTCAAGGCAAAAAACCACCCGCTATGCGGGTGATTCTGAGTTAATTGGGGGAAGAAGCCTAACGGCTCAGGCGCAGAATCGCGGCGGCGTCTTTTCCGGTGATGTCTTTGTGTTCGCCAAACACCCACTGGTGCTTTTCCACGCGCGCCTGCACCTTTTGGGCGGCTTCCTCGGGGTCTATGCCGTAAGCGGTCAGCGTGGTGGGCATGCCCAGGCTGTGGAAGAAAGCCGCGGTTGCTTCGATGGTCTGGTTGACGCGGTCTTCATACTTTTGGGTCCGAAGCCCGAACACGCGGTAACCGTACTGCAGGAGCTTGGCTTGTTTTTGCTTGCGTTTGTACCACAACAGCCAGGGTAAAACCGCCGCCAGCGTTTCGGCGTGGTCTAAGCCGTAGAGTGCGGTCAGTTCGTGTCCGATTTCGTGGGTGGCCCAATCCTGGGGCACGCCGCGGTTGAGGGTGTGGTTGAGCGCGCAAGTGGCAGACCACATATAGTTGGCGCGGGCGGTGTAGTCGGGCGGCATTTGCAGCGCGGAGGGGGCCAGGTCTATCAATGCCATCAGAATAGCTTCCGCCTGCCTGTCTTGCACCACGGCGCCGACGGGGTAGGTGAGGTACTGCTCAGTCACGTGCACGAAGGCATCCACCAGACCGTTGCGAATTTGCTTTTGGGGCAGGGAATAAGTCGTCTCGGGGTCCAGAATAGAAAAGCGCGGGAAGACCAGGTCGCTGCTGAAAGAGAGTTTTTCCTGGATACTGCGGCGGGAAATAACGGCGCCGTTGTTCATTTCGCTGCCGGTGGCGGGGAGGGTGAGCACGCTGCCAAACGGCAGGGCTTCTTTGACCTGGGAGAGGCCGTCGCCCGCCAGAATATCCCACGGGTCGCTGCCGGGGTAGAGGGCTGCCGCCGCGACGAACTTGACGCCGTCGATGACCGAGCCGCCGCCAACCGCCAGCAGAAAGTCCGCGCCCTTCTTTTGAACTTTCTTCACAGCTTGCATAAGCGTGTCGTAATCGGGGTTGGGTTCAATCCCGCCAAATTCCAACGTCTCGCGCTTCTTGAGCGCCGCCATCACCTGCTCATAGACGCCGTTCTTCTTGATAGAGCCCCCGCCGTAAAGGACCATCACTTTGGCTTTGCGGGGGATGAGCTTGTTAATTTTCGCGATGGTGCCGGTTCCAAAAACGATGCGGGTGGGGTTGTAGAATGTGAAGTTGTCAATCATGAGACTTTCTCCTGTGCGGGTTATCTGACAAGGCGCTGCGGTAGGGGAGCCTTGCGGTGGATTATATCCCAGTGCGGGCAGTTTGGCGCCGGGTTGTCATGGGTTTGAGAAAAGCGCGCTGCCTGGCTGCCTTGGCATAGGGGGCAGCGCGCTTCGCGTGGGTAATAAGGGAAGAACCCAGCTCTTTGCCGGCGCCCGCGCAGACGCGCGACCGAATTGACGTTCAGGTAATTCAGGAAACCCGCGGATTATTACAGCTCCGCGCGGAACTGCGCGCGGGGGTGGTAATGCACATGCACGCTGCGTAAATCCGGGAGGCTTTCCAACAAGGTCTTTTCCACCTGGCTGGCAATCAGGTCCCCGTCGTGCACGCTTATCTGGTCGTTTACGCTGATAGTCAGGTTGATAATGTAGTACTGCCCGAAGCGGTGAGCCAGGATGCTGTCCACTTCCTGCACGCCGGGAACAGCGCGCACAAGGGCGGTGACTTTGTCGTTCAGGGGCTTGCCGGGCACGGTGTCCATCAGGGCGGCAGTCGATTCGCGCACGATGGAAATGCCGGTGCGCAAAATAAAGAACGCGACCAACCCGCCAGCGGCAGGGTCCATCCAAAGGTAACCCAACCTGCCCATAAAGATGCCCAGCGCGGCAGCCGAAGCCGCCAGGATATCGTTGCGGTGGTCCGCCGCCAGCGCTTCCACGGTCTCGTTATTGGTGCGTTTGCCAATGCGGGAGGTAATCACGAAAAGCGCGATTTTGACGAGGACAGTGCCCAGCGCGACATAAAGGGCGAGCAAACTGCCCCCGGTGAAATCACTTTTTTCTTGCAGCAAATGGATGAGCGTATCGATGGCGTTCCAAAAGAGGGTCAGCGCAGTGGTAATCACAAAAGCGCCAACCACCAGCGCGCCAACGCTTTCGTATTGGGTGTGCCCGAACGGGTGTTCGTCGTCCGCGGGTTTGTTGGCGGCGCGCACGAAAACGGACACTACCAGGTAGTAAACCACATCGGAGGTGGAGTTGATGCCGTCCGCCAAAAGCGCGGGGGAACTGCCGAGAATGCCCACGATGGACTTGACCAGGGCCAGGACGATATTCGCGCCAAGGCCAAGCCCAACCGAAAGGTTGGTTTGTTTAATGCGTTGACTGTTATCCATGCTGATGCTTTCGTGAAATTGGCTTAGGCATACTCTATCCTGAGCGAGGAGCGAATAAATTCAGCGCGGCACGGCAAAGCTGTTTTGCGCCGCCGGATCGGGTCCCCGAAGCGTTCCCCACCTTACGCGTCAATTCCGACAGCCTTACGCATGCGCTTGAGGACAGGCGCGGCGATGGCGCGCGCTTTTTGCGCGCCCTGGGCCAAAATCTGATCAAGATGAGCCCGGTCGGCGATGAGGGCAGTGTATTTTAAGCGCGCCTCGGCGAAGTATGCCAACAGCAAGTCCGCCAGTTCGGATTTCAACGCTCCGTACGCCAGGCCGCCGTGCAAATAGAGCCCGCGCACTTCCGTCAGCCGCTCCGGAGGGGCAAAAAGGCGGTAGATCTGGTACAGGTTGCAGGTATCCGGGTTTTTGGGCTGCTCGGGCGGGGTGCTGTCGGTGACGATGCGCATAATCTGTTTGCGCAGCTCTTTTTCGGGGGCAAAAATGGGCAGGGTGTTATTGTAGCTCTTGCTCATCTTGCGTCCGTCAATGCCAGGCACGGACTGCACATCCTCAGGGATGAGACCCTCAGGCAATTTCAATGTTTTGCCATAAACGCGGTTGAAGTTTTCGGCGATGTCGCGCGTGATTTCTATGTGCTGTTTCTGGTCCAACCCGACCGGCACAACGTCGGAATTGTAGAGCAGGATGTCGGCGGCCATTAACACGGGGTAGTTGTAGAGGCCGGCGTTCACGCCGTCATCGGGATCGCGCCCGGCTTCCAGGTTCTTATCCAGCGCGGCTTTATAGGCATGCGCGCGGTTCAACAACCCTTTGGGTGTGACACAGCTCAGCAGCCAGGTGCATTCGGGGATTTCAGGGATATCAGACTGGCGGAAGAAAATGGATTTATTCACGTCCAATCCCAGGGCAATCCAGCTGGCGGCGACCTCGTAAATCAGCTCCTGGAGTTCCTTGCGGTCGGGCGTGGTCGTCAGAGCGTGCAGGTCCGCGACGAAATACATGCCCAGGTATTTTTCGGTGAGGGCAAGCGCGGATTTGTACATTCCGAAATAATTGCCGATGTGCGGGTTGCCGGTAGGTTTGATGCCGGTCAGAGAGATGGGTGGCATTGCGTTTTCCTCAGTATAGTCAGTGGAAGCTAATTATAATCCAGGTTCAGACCAGCGATTCAGGCTGTGGATGGGAGAGCCGTGGGGATGGGGATAAAAAAACTGCCGGTCAGAATACCAGCAGTATCGATTAGAAATCCATGGGGTGTGGTTGCGCGAAGGCTAAACAGTTCGGATTTGTCTTGTGCGCCCCAAGTTGCGGCCGTTGGCAAAAAGGGTACTCTGAATTAATAATCATCATTGGAGAATTCAGGCTTAGTGCCTTCCAATCGCAGCGTTAGATATGAGCAGGATGTAGTTATTATCCGGGCTGGCGAGATGCGCGTAGTTTGACGCAAGCGGCGCAGTAAGCAGCGGATCTTTTTCGAGTTGGAACCAGGTTTCGACAGCCAGTAAAAAATAGGTATATTCGCCCGAAACAATCCCTTTTGTGATCTCATCCAGAGTATCTGCCAGTTTAAAATTCTTCCGGTTTGTGTTGGCGTTTAAGGCAATATTATAGGTTGTAAAAATCTCATCCTCGGTTTTTAAAATTTTTAAAGGGATGGTGGAGTTTATCCGGGCATCAAACAGTAATTGGGTATCAGGCGTGAACCTCAGTTGATCCGCGAAAGAGGTGAACGGAAGCACTGTTTTTAAGAAGGTCTGACGGTTGGGCTGCTCTCTGACCATTTCGTACGCGTTTTCATGGATGGGCACCAGCGACATTAATATTAAAAGTGATAGCAGTAATAAAGCATTATGCCTGTCGTTTTTCACGATGGAAATGACGTAAAGCAGCGCCAGGAATATCAACGGGGAGATTATGAGATAAAAAACTGCCCTCGGAATCCTAAGCAAGACAACTGACAAACCAACTAAAACAATCCCACAAAAGATTAAACCGAGCTTCTCCTGACGGCTTATGGAGTTGGGGAGTTTTATGACTTGAGCTCCGAGAACACACAAAATTGGCAGCACTGGCAGCGCAAAGCGGGTCTGATAATCCCATTTGTTGTTTATACTCACGATGAGGAGCAGAATAAAAACCAATGGAAGCAGCCAAATGACCTGACGATCGAAATCCAATTTTTGGCTCACCTTGATGCCGCTCATCACGTAGAGAAGCAGCGGAAGAAACGCAAACGGCAGGAAGAATCCGTCGATCCAGTTCTGGGTTGTGCCTGGGTCTGGAGCTAAACTTGTGCCTTTAAAATAGGAGCCCAGGTAACTTGTAATGTCTACTGGCCTCAACCCAAAAAACGCATCATGCAATATCAGGGAATTCAGAAGGATAAGCAGCGCGAGCCCAAAAAGTATACCAACCAGAATCCAAAGAATTCTTTTACCCCCAAGACGCCAGGCAATTTGGCGGTCTTGGATACAAAATCCGAGGACCAGGATTGCCCCGGGTAAGACGGTCTCTTTGGTTTTGAATCCTAAAAATAACAGGCATCCAAACAAGATTAAAAGGAGCTTTTTTTGGTGATTGACATTTGCGGAAAGCACATACACAAGCAGCAGAGCACTCAACATCATCATCGCGGTGACGTCGACGTAAGGAACGCCGCTCACCTCACGAACCGCGGGCAAAGAAAAAAACAGTATTACCGCCAGAATGCCATTCCAAAGGTTGCTAGTGGGAGAGAGCAGCCTGGCGACAAGGTAAAGGATAACCGTGGTGGACGCGAACAGAAAACTCCAATAAAACTGAAGTCCAGGCATTGGTTCGGATTGGGTGCCAACAAAAAACTTCTGAAGAAAAATGTGGAAGTAACGGTTGAGAACGAAAGTCTCTTTTAGGTTATCCGCGCCCACGTGATAATACCAGGTGATATCCGAAGAAATTGGGCCGCCGAGGGCATATTTTGTTAAGAGCGCCCAAAACAGGATGAATCCGCCAGCTAACGCGAAATACTCCCAAACGCGAAGGCTGTTTCGACTCCCCTCTTTGGGTTGATTGTCCATGCTTTTTACCTCGTCTGGCGTGCGTTCAGATTGTTCTTTTCAAGGAGCTGCATCCGCAGCGCCGAAAGTTGGTGTGCGATGAGACCTATTGCGAAGAAAATAAGCCCTGCCAGGATTGAGAGCATCGCGCCCACGCTCACCCCCCTGCCCATAATGACAAAAGGCAGGCCCCACAAAAAGCCGATCACGATAAAGAATAATGAAGTAGGGAGAAAAACTTTGAGGGGATTGAACAGGACCGAAATATTCAGGATTTGCAGGATGGTATCAAACGCGGTGGCCAGATTGATTGTGCTTTTGCCACGCGTCCTGGGGTTTGTTTGGATGGGATGTTCCAGAACCTTGTGCCCTTTGTAGACGAAACACAAGGTGATTGTGTCGCTAAACGCCATGCTGTCCGGAGCGAGGCTGAGATAAGTTAGCGCCAGCTCGGAACGGTAGAGCTTGAATCCGGAGTTGAGGTCTTTGACCGGCAGCGGCATCAACATACGGGCAAACGAACGAATCACGTTTTTCCCGGTTTTTCGCAGCTTACTTTCCTGCCCTTGGTTCACGCGGCTGCCAATGACCAGGTCCGCGTCCGCGCTTTGGGCAATCTGTAGAAGCGTGTCGATATCCTCAAGTTTATGCTGTCCATCCCCGTCAATGGTGACCACATAGGGCGTCTGTACATGGGAGATGCCGGTCTTCAGCGCCGCGCCGTAACCCATATTGCGTCCGTGTTCAAAAACCCGCACCAACTCTCCATCCGCGAATTCCCGCAGAAGCGAGAGGGTGGCATCGCTTGAGCCGTCGTCCACCAAGATTAATTCCCAATCCCGCGCGCGACAATAGCCCAGCATCGTTGGCAGAAAAACAGGGATGTTTTCTGCTTCATTGAGGAATGGGACAACCAGAGATAGCTGGCTTGGGCTGTTTGGGTTTTCTCCAGTACTCATTTTACTGACCTCATTTATGGTACCGATCCGGCTTACTGTGTCAATAACTTTACCATAACCTGGGTTCTTTTCAAATTAGCGAGGGAAAACGGCTTCCTCCTGGAAAATTGAACAGGTGATTGACAAGCCGCAGGCAGTGCGCAGCAGGGCTCGATCCCCTGAACCTTTATAACACCCTCACCGGGTGCACGGATGGGATAATAAAAAATGCTGGCAAAGGACCAGCAAAAGCAGATACCATGGGCGCGACAAGCCGCAGGCAGTGCGCAGCAGGGCTCGATCCCCTGAACCTTTATAACACCCTCCCCGGGTGCAAGGATGGGATAAACAGCTTTTGGGATATTAAAAGAAAAGTGGGCGCGAGAGGGCTCGAACCTCCGAACCTCACGGATGTGAACCGTGCGCTCTAACCAACTGAGCTACGCGCCCGAAGTGACAAGATTATAGCAAACCCCCGTACATTTGTCCACCCGAAATTTGCTCCGGTTACAGTATCAAATTTGACCTAATCACGAAAAAAGACACAAAAGAGATAGACCCATCTTAATTATTTTGCGAACAGAAGCTCATAACCTATCCTAGCGCTAAGATGACAATTACGGCTTTATGATTGACTTTCCCTAATAAGCCTTGCAACAATAGTGATTAGTATTTCACCATCGTTGGTGGGAATCTGAAAAGTGAGCGGCTTGCCGGTTTCCTTGACCACCTTCATTCCATCGATGAAAGGAATTAGATCAACTATCTGGCTATATCGTATGACCTTATTACCTTTGTTTCCGTTGAATAAAATGCGTTTGTTTGTTACATAGAGAATGCCGGAATCAATCTCAATAGTCACATCTTCGGTCTTTCTTGCTGCATTAAGATTGCCTACCCGATAATAAAACCCCTTAAAAATCTTTACGCGATGGGTATAGCCTCTATACGTTATTCCAGTAGTCTGCTTGCGGTCTTCATACAAAGAAGCAGCACTTTTATAGTGGCAGTACTCACCTTTTTGCAAAAATATTTCCGCATTGTAAATTAATAATGGTTCGTTCTCAAGCTTCCAGAGTAGCTTGTTTTTCTCAATAATCCCCTTGCATTCCTCGTCAAACTGAACTTTAATATTCAGGTCTTTACACAGCTGTTCCAAGGCTTCTGTTTCGTCCGGTGATATTCTTTGGTCTGCAAGTATGCCTGTAATAAATTCTTGAATAATTTCCTGAGCTGCATTTCCAATAACTCTGTTTGCGTCCTCATCAGATATCTCAAGCTGTTTCTGAAGTTGCTCAAACTGAGCACTTTCTTCTGTATCCCGCCGTTTCTTAGTTCTGCAAAGCGTTTCAAAAACTTGTTTTTCGAACACCTTTATTGCTATGCTGTTATATTCTTTCAAAAATTCCAAGTCTGGTATCCCCAAAAGCACCTGAACTTTTTTAGCATTAACAGCGTCGTTGATACTGCTCTGCGGATTTCCTAAATGTTCATTCAAGAAATCGTTCAGCATCTGCAACAGCTCCACCCTAAACTTATGATACGCGTTCTTAATCTTGAATTTTTCAGCAAGCGCTTGTATTTGGCCTAGTGAAATTTCGTCGAGAGAGCTATCTGCAAAAAGATTATTAATTTCTACGAGATAGTTTCTCTCTGGGTTTTTTTTGGTGAGCTTCTCTATGGTGCTGGGCTTGATATATTCTTGCCTTACAAATGGTTCCATGGCAATCCTCCTGTTTGATATCAATTTTCTAGCAACATATCTGTCCAGATTATAGCAGAGAAGGTAGTTGGTAGAACGTCTCTACATCTAAGCCTGAGAAACAAATGAGGTAATCTCGCGCACATTCATCCATGGTTGAGAGAGTGCGAGGTGAGTTAGAAATGAATAAAGATATCTTGCAGCATGTTGCCTGAAAGTCGCCGGCACTCGTCCCCGTCCGTTTATTACACCCACCGTGGGTGAACGAAAAGGAAAAATTAAAATTCTGGTCAGGAGACCAGTAGGAGATTATGATAACGGGTAAGAAAGCCCTAACCAACCGGGCTGCGCGCCGCCCCTCCGGACAATTCCCGAAACTCTCTTTCCCTATCAGCGACCTGAAACCGCGCGGTTCGCGTTGAAAATCATGCCCAATTTGTCTGTATAACCCCCCCAACCGCAAAAAGATGATAGAATCTTGCTATTCATACAATGAATAGCAAGGAAATGCGATGTCACCCAGAGCCGCCTTACCGCTTCATCTCGAATACACCCTGCTGGGTTTGCTCAGGCAAAGACCTCAGTACGGCTACGATATTCTGCAAAATTGGGATAAAAACCTGGGCATCATCTGGAAAGTGAAACCGGGCAGGCTGTATGCCGCTCTGAACAAGCTCGAGCGGAGCGGCTTGGTTTCCGCGCAGCTGGAGAGCGGGGAAAACGCGCCCGCCCGCAAAGTTTTCGCGCTCACCCCACAGGGCGAGGCCGCTTTCTCGCGCTGGTTGGCTTCACCGGTTTCTTCCCCGCGCGAATTCCGGCAGGAGTGGTTCGCGAAGCTCTTTTTCTCGTCAGAACTGAGCCCGGAGGAGCGCGGGGCTCTTTACGCAAATCAAATCGACGCGGCGCGGGCTTGGTTGAGAGCCCAAAATGAACTTAATCTCACGGGCTCAGTTTTTGAAGAGCAGGTGCGCCGCTTCAGACAAATGCAAATCCAAAGCATCCTGGATTATTTAGTTGAAAGTCAAAACCATCATATCGCGAGGAACTGACAATGAAACGTTTCGCAAGCATGCTTCTTATCTGTACCCTGTTCTTGTCGGCTTGCGCTCAAGCCGCCCGCACCCAAACACCTCAGCCCGACGAACCGATTATCCTGACGGACGCGCTGGGCCGCCAAGTGACCTTGCAAAAGCTCCCTCAGCGCATCGCGGTGGCGGGCAAAGCTTCGCTGATGATCCTGGACGCGCTGTATATGTTCCCGGAGGCCAAAGAGCGCGTCGTCGCGTTTGAGGACGCGGTTCAGGGGGACGTGAACTTTATCCAACTGCTCGACCCGGAGTATCCGCAGAAAGCCTTCCTGAAGCGGGACGCCGGCGTGGAGCAATTTGTGACCGCCGAGCCCGACCTGGTGCTGCTCAAAAGTTCCCAGGCTGAGAAATACGGCGCGCCGATTGAGGCGCTGAAAATTCCCGTGATTTATCTGGATTTTGAAACACCCGATCAATACGCGCGCGACCTGAATGTGCTCGGTCAGATCTTCGGCGATGAAGATCGCGCGCAGGAACTTAATCAGCTTTACCAGGGCGCGGTTGACGAAATCAACCAAAAAGTGCCTGCCGAAGCCGCCAAGCCCAGCGTGCTCGTGCTGCAATACTCCGACACAGACGGCGCGGTGGCTTTTGGAGTGCCGCCTGCTGGCTGGATGCAAACCGAAATGGTGGAATTGGCTGGCGGCCGCCCGGTCTGGAAGGAGGCTAACCCGGGCAAAGGTTGGGCGCAGGTGACCATCGAACAAGTCGCGGCGTGGGATCCGGACCTTATCCTGGTTGTGTCGTATAATCAGGACCCGGGCAAGGTTACCGCGAGCTTGAAAGAAGACCCGCAGTGGCAGCTGCTGCGCGCCGTGAAAAACGGCAGCCTGTACGGTTTCCCCAAGGACATCTACAGTTGGGACCAACCCGACACGCGTTGGCTGCTTGGGCTGCAGTGGCTGGCAAACCGCCTGCACCCCGGGCAATTCGGACAGGTGGATATGCTCCAGAAAGCGCGCGACTTCTATCAGTCCGCTTATGGGCTGGATGCGGCAAGCTACGACGCGCATCTTCTGCCCATCACTCAAGGCGACATTCATTGAACGAGGACGCTTCCCTTCTGAAAGCCCAACCGGAACGCGCCCAAAATAATGGGATGTGGGCGGTGCTTGCCGCCGCGCTCCTCCTGCTGCTGGTCTTGTCCGTGTTTTTGGGGCGCTATCCCCAGACCGGCTTCTTGGGGCTCAATCAGCTGCGGGATAATCTGCTGGCTCAGCGTCTGGTGATTCATGTGCGCCTGCCGCGGCTGCTGACCGCGCTGCTTTTGGGCATGGTTTTGGCGGCTTCAGGGACTGTCTTCCAGATGATTTTTGCGAACCCGCTGGTGGAGCCTGGTTTTTTGGGCGTTTCTCAAGGAGCCGCATTTGGCGCGGCGCTGGCTATCGTGTTCTTTTCGGCCTCCGCGGCGGCGGTGCAGGGGATGGCGGCGCTTTTCGCGTTCGCGGGTTTGGGTTTCTCCTATCTGCTGGCGCGGCGCATCCGCGTGGGGAGTTGGCTGCTGCGCCTGGTTCTGGCAGGCATTGTGGTTTCGGCGCTGTTTTCGGCTGGGCTTGGGATTGTCAAATACCTGGCAGACCCGCTGCGGCAGCTGCCGGAGATTACCTTTTGGATGTTGGGCAGCCTTGCCAGCGTCACCTGGAGCAAATTCCTGGCAGTCTTGCCTGCCTGCCTGCTGGGATTAGGCGTGATTTTCTCTTTTCGGTGGCGCCTGAACCTGTTGGCGTTGGATGAGACGACTGCTTTTTCACTCGGCGCGGCACCGCGGCGAGAAAGGTTGATCATGATGATCGCGGCGGTCCTCGCAACCTCCGCGATGATTTCTGTGGCGGGGATGGTTGGCTGGATTGGTTTGATTACCCCACACATCGCCCGCCGGCTGGTCGGGTCGGATACGCGCTGGAACCTGCCGGTGGCAATCCTGCTGGGCAGCGGGTTCGCGCTGATTTGCGACGATTTGGCGCGCGTTTTGACCGCCGGCGAAATCCCACTGGGGATATTAACCTCTCTGCTTGGGGCGGCCACTTTTATGATTCTGATGGTGCGCGGTTCGGTCAAAGGGGCGCGGGGATGAGCGGCGCCTTGGTCAGCTTTGAGCAGGTTGCGTTTGGGTACACCCGCTCCCGGCAGATTTTTACCGGTCTGAACTTTCAGCTGAGGCGCGGCGCTCTGACGGTCGTGTTAGGGCCGAATGGCATCGGGAAAACGACCCTGCTTTATATGGCTTTGGGTTGGCTCCAGCCTTCCTCCGGGCAGGTTTTCCTGGAAAACAAACCGCTGGGAGAATATTCACGGGCGGAGCTGGGTCAGCGCATCGCTTTGGTTCCGCAAACTGAACGCCAGCCCTACTCCTATACAGTTTTGGAATACGTTTTATTCGGTCGGGCGCCGCATCTGGCGCTGTTTGGCTCGCCAAAAGAAGCTGACCTTTTGGCAGCGCGGCAGGCGCTCGCCAGGGCGGGTATCCCGAACCTGAGCGATGCGTATGTGGACCAGCTGAGCGGCGGTGAAGGGCAGTTGGTGCTCATCGCGCGCGCTCTGGCACAGGAGCCGCGTGTCCTCCTGCTGGATGAACCCAGCGCGCATCTGGACCTGGGCAATAAGTACCGCCTGATGCAGACGCTTTCCGATTTACGAAATGACGGCACCACCATTTTGATGACCACGCACGACCCGGAAATCGCTCTGACGCTCAGCGATGAAACTGTCCTGGTGGATGGCAGCGGCTCGGTGGCGGTTGGCGCGCCCGCGCAGGTGCTGACAGCGGAGAAGCTCTCCCGTTTGTATCACCTTCCGGAAGGCGCTCTGGAAGTCCGGCTTACACACCCTGGGATTATCCTGCGGCGCTTCTGAGCGCTAATAAAAAAAAAGCAGAGGTGTGTCATCCTCTGCATTTTTTGTCAGTCGATATTCAGGCTTTCAACAACTCCTTAAACGCGGCCGCGCTAATGCCCCGCGCCAACTCCGCGCTGAAATCCTGATGGGCGTCTGCCGCGCTCTTCACGGGCGCAGCCAGAGAGGCATCCCCCAACAGGATGGAGCCGACCAAAACCCCGGAACGGAACAAAAAGCTGGCATAGGCGCTCTCGGTTTTATCCACCAGCAGCACATCCGCGCTTTCGCCTGGAGTGAACTGACCAATGCTGAACAAGTCAATCCCCAGCACTTTCAGACGCGCGGAGGGTGGGTCTCCCGCGAAAACACCCGGCATGCCTGCCGCGGCAAGCCCCGCAACGCCGCCTTGCGCTTTGGCAGGCAGCCACAAACCATACATGCGCCCCTGATGTTCACAGACGTCGCCAGCAGCAAAGATATGCGGGTCGGAGCTGCGCATAGAATCATCAACCAGGATACCGCGATTGACAGACAGCCCGGCTTTGCGCGCGAGGTCCAGGTTGGCGCTCACGCCCGCGCTGATGATGACCAGGTCTGCCGGCAGCAAAGGCCCACCTTCCAACTGCACGCCTGTGACATGGTCTGAACCGACCAGAGCCTGGGTTTTGGCAGCGGTGTAGACTTTGATGCCCATCGCTTCAATCTTTTGCTGTAAGATTGCGCTGGCGGCCTGATCCAATTGGCGCGGCAGCAGCCAGGGCAGGCTTTCCACCACGCTCACCCGCGCGCCGCGCTTTGAAATCGCTCCGGCGGTCTCCAAGCCGAGCAGCCCGCCGCCGATGCAAACCACGTCTACCGGTTTGCTGCAGACCTCCAGGATTTGGTTGGCGTCCCGCAGGGTGCGCAGGGTTTGCACGCCCGGCAAGTCTGCCCCGGGGAAGGGCGGCACGAAGGGAGACGCGCCGTTGGTCAGGATCAGGGTGTCGTATGGAAAAACGCGCCCATCCGAGAGAACCACGCGCCGTTCGCGCGGGTCAATCTCGACTGCCTTGCTGTTCAGGCGCAGTTCGATGCGTTTATCCAGGAACCAGGTGCGGGGATGCAGGTCGAGCTTGCTGCTGTCCAATTCTCCGGCCAGGTAGCGGGTCAGGTTCATGCGGAAGTACGGCGGCTCCGGTTCTTCGGAGAGTAAGACCAGGCTGCCATCCGGGTCTGACTGGCGGATAGCTTCCGCCGCGCTGACGCCAGCAACCCCAGCCCCGATTATCAGGTAACGCTTCGCGCCCGGGTGGGCTTCTTCAAGATGGTCGTGATCAGTGCCGCACTGCGGGCAGCTTTCCGGCGGTTCCGCGCCGGTGGAGGAGAAGCCGCACACATTGCACACCCATTTCTTGTCTGGTAATTGGCTCATAGAAAACCTCTTCGTGAACTAACCTTGGTAGATTGATATTTTTATGGTAACGAGTGTAGCACAAAGCTTTTTTGATTTCCGGGACGCATATAAGCTTCTGCCAGAGCGGCTCCCCCGGGCGCGCCTTGATATAATGAACCTGAACTACTGGAGGTTCGTTTCTTGAGATCAGCTTTGAGCGCGTTTTGGTTATTGGCGGGCTGCCTGGCGATGATTTTGCTGCTGGGAATGTTCACCGCACGCCTGCGGGCAGCGCGGGGAATCAGGAGCGCGCCGGGCTACCTGGGCAGCATCATCTGGGTGATTGCCATGATTGGCTACGCCGTCCTGGCAAAAAATGAGATGGCTGACCCGCTCATTTTTATTTTGGTAAGTGCCGTTATCCCGCTCGTGTATCTGATTAACATTCTGCTCCTTTTGCTTTCGCGGCGTTACACCTGGCATGACCCGCAAGGAAAACGCGCTGCCGGGCGCTTCGCGCTTATCATTCTGGGCGTGTTCATTGTCTGGGTGTTGGGCCTGCTGCTCGTCTGAAATTTCATATTAATAACCGTCCGGGCGGAACCCATGAGGGGCATCCTCCGGCCCCAAAACGCGGAGAGAAATAGATTTTCGCGTTGGTGTTCCTCAAAAAGGGCGCTTAAGGTAGCAGATGTCAGACGGATACCAAAACACCGTTCGGCAGCTTGGGGCTATAATTGGAGGGCTTAAGTCTTAACATACAGGAGTAATTTATGACAAACGAAACAATAGCCCGACCTAAAACAACGCTCGCGGATTGGATTCTGCGGCTGCTGAAAGGCATTTTGGTCGGGATCGGATTTATCACCCCGGGCCTTTCGGGCGGCGTGCTGGCGGTTGTTTTTGGTATCTATGAACCTCTGATGCGCTGGCTGGGGAACTTGCGCGAGAAGTTCCTGAAAAACCTGCTCTATTTTATACCCGTCGGAATCGGGGGGATTCTCGGCGTGCTCGCGTTTTCGGTTGTGGTGGAATGGGCCTTCGGGCATTATCCGGCGCAGTTCACCTGGCTGTTCATCGGTTTCATTGCCGGAACTTTCCCCTCGCTACTGAAAACCTCGGGCAAGGAAGGACGGAAAAGCTGGCATTGGGTTTTGCTGGGGCTTATAGCTTTGGGAACGCTCTTCCTGATGCGCTGGCTGCAAACGATTCGCAGCGTGCACATGACACAGAACCTCGGCAGTTGGCTGTTGAGCGGCGCGATGATTGGCTTGGGCGTAGTGGTTCCGGGTATGAGCCCATCGAACTTCTTAATTTATCTCGGATTGTATGAACCCATGGCCAGCGGTATCAGCCGGCTGGACTTTGGCGTCATCATTCCGTTGGTGGTGGGCGGCGCGGCTTGCGTGCTGCTGCTTGCCAAACTGGTAGCCTGGCTCTTTAAAAAGTATTACGCGCTGATGTACCATATTATCCTGGGCATCGTAATCGGATCCACGCTGGCCATCATCCCCTCTGGCGTGAGCGGCCTGGGCATGATCGCGGTGTGCGCGCTGCTCTTCCTCGCAGGCGGGCTGGTGTCTTTCCTGCTTGCCAAATTGGACGAGAAATACTCACGGAATGATGAAGTGTGAGCCTTCTGGCTCCCGGGTTGAGCGGTTTTGCCGCCCAACGGACATGAATTGGTAAAGATTATGGGCTGTAATTGAATTTTACAGCCCATATTTCTGCTTTTATCCATTAAAATAGAGGTGTGAAAGCAGAGAGGTGTTTGGATGCAACGGGATTTAGATAAAGCGGACTGGGCTGTTGGATTGATGCAAGCGCGCCAATCCGTGCGAAATTATAAAGATGAACCGATTCCGGAAGAAATTCTGTATGAAGTGCTCGCCGCGGGGGTCAACAGCGCCACCGGCGGGAATCTGCAGCCCTATTCCATCCTTATTGAGAAAAACCGACTGAAAAATCAGCATCTGGCGCAGCTCTGCGGCGGGCAGAGTTTTATCGGGCAGGCTCCGGTGAACCTGATTTTCTTGCTGGATTGGCACAAGCTGGCTATGTACAGCCGCAAGAACAACGCGCCGTTTGTCTGCAATAAAAGCTTCCGCCATTTCACGATTGCCATGGACGACGTGACTTGCGCCGCGCAAAGCATTGAAACGGCGGCCTGGTTATATGGAATCGGCAGCTGTTACGTCGGCACCATTCTGGAGTGCATACCCGCCATCGCCGAACTGTATAACCTGCCAATGCTGACCGCGCCGGTATTGCTGCTCAGTCTGGGATACCCAAAGACTATGGCGGTGCCCCGCAAAAAGCTGGACCAGGACATGGTGGTGTTCCGCGGTGCGTACCCCGCGCTCAGCCTTGAGAAGATATCCGAAGCCTACGACCGTAAATACGCCGGCATGCGCTTCTCCTTGCCCAGCGATCCGCACAAACGCCGCGCGCTGTTGGAGGAATTCCGGGCCGCGCTGCGCACTACTTATAATGAAGCCAAATGCGAGGAAATCGTGCGGGCGGCAGATAAAGCCGGGTCTATCGCGGAAATCCAACGCCGCTTCGGTCTGCATTACCATGCCGCCGAGATGCTCAGCCCCGACGTTATCGAAGGTTTGGCAAGCCAGGGAATTTATCCTTTCTACAGTCTGTTGGAGCAGGAACCCAAACCCTGATCAACAAAAAAAACAGGCGCGCCCTGTTCAGGTTAAGCCGGGGTAGCGCTGTTCGCTTCGGTCGGTTTCGCGGGCTGGCGGCTTAATACCCGAAAGCCGGCTGCCTGCTTCGGGGGAAATAAGCAGCGAAGTGCCTGTGTGGGGTCAATCCTTGCGCTGGTTGGCTTACCGGGTATAAGCGCGATTTGCCGCCTGAGAAACCCAAAATTGGTAAAGCCCTCCCCCCGACGGTTTTTTGGTAGAATAAGCCCTATCTACCGGGTATTTCCAATCCAACAGATGTCAATTTCATATTCAGGAATACCCTTCTAGCTCAGGAGAGTAATGTCAATGGAAACTGTGCTCAAAGTCCTCAATCTGGTAAAAAAGTATGGCGCAAAACTAGCCGTGGATGATGTTTCGTTTGAGGTTCAGGAAGGTGAAATATTCAGCCTGCTCGGCCCTAACGGAGCCGGAAAAACCACAACGATTTCCATCCTGTCGACGCTGTTTTCGCCCACGGCTGGCGACGCGGAAATCTTCGGTTATTCGGTTACCAAAAATCCGATGGACGTGAAGCGGCTTATCGGCGTCGTTCCGCAGGAAATCGCCCTGTACGACGACATGACCGCCCTTGAGAATCTGAATTTTTGGGGTGAGATGTACGGTCTCTCTGGCAGAGAGCTGAAAATCCGCGTGCAGGAGCTGTTGGAACAAATCGGGTTGGCAGACCGCGCCAAAGAACGGATCAAGACCTACAGCGGCGGGATGAAGCGCCGGGTGAACATTGCCGTCGGGCTGCTGCATAAACCGCGCTTACTGTTCATGGATGAGCCCACCGTCGGGATTGACCCGCAGTCCCGCCGGGCTATCCTGGATTCGGTAAAAGCCCTGAACAAAGATGGCATGACCATCCTCTACACCACGCACTACATGGAAGAAGCGCAGGAACTCTCGGATCGGGTCGGGATTATCGACCACGGCAAATTGATTGCCCTGGGAACCCAATCTGAACTGACCGCTCAGGTGGGAGAGATGGACACCCTTATCCTGCACCTGGGTGAAAATGAAGACCCTGAACACCTGGCGCAGGCGCTGAAAGCGCTCCCCGGCGTTTTACAGGCGAACCCCAGCGACCATACTGTCGCGCTGGTGACGCCTTCGGCGGAAGAGCTGCTCGCGCCGGTGGTTTCCCGGTCCAATGAGTTGGGGATCAAGATACATTCCATAGATATGCGCGAACCGAACCTGGAAGCAGTCTTTCTGCACCTGACCGGACGCGCGCTGAGGGATTAGCGCCATGAACCTGCGAAAATTATTTTTTATCGCGCTAAAAGACCTGCGCCTCATCTTTCGCGATCCGGCTGGTCTGGTTTTTATGCTGTTAGCGCCTTTCGCGCTCACCATCGGCATGGGAGCGCTCACCGGCCGCTTTTCCGGGTCCACCCAGTTTGGAATCAGCCAGATTCCTGTGGCAATTGTGAATCAGGACAGCGGCGAGTTGGGCAAGGTTCTGGAGGACGTGTTTGTTTCCGACGAGATTAAGCAGCTCATTGCCGCGCAGCCCCAGAATGACCCGACCGCGGCGCGCGCGCTGGTGGACGAGGACAAGGTAGCTGCCGTAATTATCGTGCCGGAAGGCTTTTCTGAGAGCATTATGAGCGGAGAAAGCGGCGGTAAGGTGGTTCGAATTGAATTCTATGAAAACCCGACCCACCCGACCTCCACAGGAATCGTGCGCTCTATCTTGGAGAGTTTCCTGACTCAGGTGGAGGTTGGCCGGGTTTCGGGCACTTTAATTGTTAACCAACTGCTCAGCTCCGGAGCGATCCAACTCAACCAGGCCGCCGCGATTGGCGCGGAAGTGGGGCGGGAGGTGGTCGGGAACAGCAGCGGTTCCATTAAACTGACAACCACGACCGCGGAAGGCAGCGGGGCGAAGTTTGACATTTTGGCATACCTCGCGCCGGGAATGGCGATGCTGTTTTTGATGTATACCGTGTCTTTTGGCGGGCGCTCGCTGCTGGTGGAAAGCCGGACTGGCACTATGGCACGCATGCTCATCTCGCCAACCAATCCAGGTTTCATTCTGGGCGGCAAGGGTCTGGGCATTTTTCTGACTGCCGCGGCGCAGCTGCTGATTCTTATCGGCGGCACCTCGCTGCTCTTTCGCCTCTCCTGGGGGGACTGGCGGGGCGTGGCGCTGCTTATCCTGGCGGCGGCTTTTGGCGCTTCCGGCTGGGGGATTCTGATGGCGTCGGTGCTGAAAACGCCTGGTCAGGTGGCCATCACTGGCTCTGCCGTCGCGCTGTTATTTGGGGTATTGGGCGGCAGCTTCTTTGACCTCAGTGTGATGCCGGAATGGGTGCGTAAGGTGGGGATGATTACGCCTAACAGTTGGGCGAACGACGGTTTTCGCATCCTCAGCATGGGCGGAAAGTTCGCGGCTATTCAATCCAACCTCATCGCGCTGCTGATTATGGGCGCGGCGCTTTATACGCTTGGGACCATCTTACTCAGCCGGCGCGGGCTGGTTCGAAAGTGAGGCAGCAGATGAAAAAAATCCTGGCTATCATCAAAAAAGATACGATTCTCCGTTTTACCAGCCCGATGGAATGGATGTTTTTCATCATCCTGCCTTTGGTGTTCATCTACCTCATCAGCGGCGGAACCAACCAGGACCGGGACCCGCGCCTGACCCTGGCGGTCGCTAACCTATCCGGTTCCGCGCTTTCGCAGACTTTGATTGAGGAGCTGTCTGTTTCCAGCGCCGTGCAGCCTGTGCTCGCGGACTATGAACAAGCTGTCAAAGATTTGGAGCAGCTGAAAGTTCCAGCTATTCTGATTATCCCGACTGATTTTACAGGAGAGGCGCTCAGAGCTGGCGCTGCCCAGTTGGACCTGCGCGTGCAGCCAAACTCGCTGAACAGCCTGGCTGTGGAACAGGCTGTGCAGTTGGCAGCCAGCAGGGTTTCCAGCCTGGCGGAGGTGGCGCGCGTGAGCACCGACCGCACGGCAGAAATCCAACCCTTCGCGAGCGAAGCGAAACGCCAGGAGTTTTATGACGAGGCTTTCGCTCAGGCGCAAACGATGCTTTCGGAAGCTCCGGACAGGCTGCAAAGGGTGTCTGGCAGCACCCCAGACCCGATTCATTATGACGCCAAAGCCAACACCACCGCCGGGCAAATGATTACCTGGGTGTTCATCCCCCTGGTCGGGATATCAGCGATGCTCGCGTATGAACGCGTCAGTGGGACGCTGCGGCGCTTGTTGGTTACACCCACCACCAAAGCCACTTTTCTTGCCGGCACAATCCTTGGGCAGGGGCTGACAGCTTTGACGCAGATGACCCTGTTGATAGTGTTTGGGATTGTGGTGATGAAATTGAAATGGGGGCAGTCGCCGGCCGGTTTGGCGCTGGTGATGGTTTCCTTCACGCTGGCAGCCGCCGCCCTGGGCACAATGCTGGGAACCTTCGTGAAGAGCGAAGCGCAGGCGAATGGGCTCTCGATTATGATCGGGATGGTAATGGCGATGATGAGCGGGTGCTGGTATCCGATTGAATTGTTCCCTCCCGCCATACGCAGCGCGGCACAGGCACTGCCGACTTATTGGGCGATGCAGGGCTTTCTGGACATCGCGGTGCGCGGTCAGGGGCCCGCCGGGGTCCTGCTGGAATGCGCGGTGCTGCTAGGTTTCGCGCTGCTGTTTTTTACGGTGGGTATCGCCCGCTTCCGGTATGAATAAGGGCGGGTTTAAAAATGGGCGGCGCAGGGCCCAACCAGAACAGGTAAAAGGCAGCCTGAAGCGCTGGCAGCCGCTCGCCCGATTGGGAGTGTAATCAAAGCGGCGGCACAAGGGAACTGAAAGACGCGGCAGTTTCCATCCGGCGGCAAGTCGGGGTCCCGCGCTTGCCCGCAGCCTTGGTTTTAATATTCGCGAATCCATACTTGATAAGGACAAAAGGGGCTCCAATGGGAGCCTCTTTGCATCCATAAAAATCAGTCAATCTACTTTACCGTAATCTGCGTGTACGCCGGCGTGATGGCGCCGTCCAGGTCCGCCACCAAAAAGCCGACCAGGTACTGCCCGTTGGGCGCGTAAACCTGCTCCCAGGAGAATGGACTCGCGCCAAAGGTCAGCGTGTCGCCTTCGGTTAGGGACTCGCCGCTCACGTTTCCCTTGCTATCCAAGTTTAACCAGCGGTACGCGACGGTGAAGGTGTCCCCGGCGCTTGGTGTTATCTGGGAGGGCTGCTGCGCGATATCACCTCCCTTGAAGCCGAACACCTGGAAGAGATGCCCGTCCTTGAAGTACAGTTCAGCCGCGCGCCGCTCGCCCGTATCGGCAAAGGTATAGGTGCCGCGCACCGCGTAAACCGCCTGCTCCGCGCTGGCGCCGTACGAGACGGGGTTGAACAGCGCCAGGGCAGACTGGCTGCCGTCGGTGATGGAAAAGAGCAGCGGTTCGAAATCAAAATTCATCCGGAAGGTGCCGCCTTCGGGCCAGACGGGGTAATCCACACCGTTGAGCGAATCCTGCTCCGGGCTTTCCAGGTAGTCGGTATCGGCGACGAAAATGGAATTGGAAGCCTGGTCATACAAGCCGGTGAACAGGTAAATATAGCCAATGTTCGTGCCGGTAATGTCGGCGCTCAGCTTGATGGAACCGCCGGGTGAGACGCTTTTGGCGGAAGCCTGGATGGGCGAAACGCTGATTTGCCCGCTGCCTGGCGCGCGCGTGATACCGGTGGAGGAAGGGACTGCCGCCTCAGCAGCACTTTCCTTGAAGGCGCGGTTGCTGTAGTGGAAGGCAAGGAAATCGTCCCAGAGCGAAACCCGCGCGAAGCGGTCGGCCACCATGGTGTACGAACGCATGCCGGTGACGGGGCTGCCGTAGAGCTGCGAGTTTGGGAAGTAAATCGCGATGCCGGTGGCGCCGGGTTTGTTGGGGCCGTGTTTTTCAGCTACCAACACGGCGTTCAAGGCCTTGATGACCTCATTCGCGGATTGGCGGATAGCGGGATCGCCGCCGGATTTTTTGTATACCAGTTGAATGAAGTGCCCCAGGTCTATATAGGAGGGCGGTACCTGGCTGCCAAAAATGCTGGTGAAGGACTGCGCGTAGCTGCGCGCGCTGGCAACCACCTGTTGGTTGAGGGACTGCATGTCGTAGACCAGGCTGTTAAGAGCCTGATTCAGGGCGGGCAGGTTGTCCAGGTTTACCGCGGTGAGGGTTATGTTTTGTTCCAGCTGGCTGGCAAGTTGTTCGGCGCTCATGCGGTAGCTGGAGAAGAAGCCGCCTGCGCTGCTGTTTTGCGCCAAAAAGTCGCTGCGTGCCTGGTCATCCGTCACGCGCTCATCATGCTGGATGTAAGTTTCGACGATATTGGTGGCCAGGTCGGCGGTATCAATGGACGGGTTGTCAACCAGGAGGCTGAGAAAAGCGGAGTATGCCCAACCCAGGCCGGGTTCGGTTTCTTCGGAGGCTACGGCGTAGTGCGCGTAGGGCTGCAAGGTGGTATAGACCTCCAACTGACTCATCAGGCAGGCATCCATGCCAATCAGGTCCAATTTTTCGATGCCGGTATTTGCCTGAATTTTGGCAAGCGCCTGGTCCAATTCATTCAGGAAGATAGAATCCTCCTGGAGGGCGCTGACGATGGGCGCACTCCCGCGGTCAGCGGTGGCAGGCGCCGGGTCGCTCCAGCCGCCGGGCCAACCCATGCCATGGTCGGACATAATCAGCATGTAGCGGTCAGCGGGGTAATTCCGGACAGCCCAGGTCACAAAGTCTACCAGGGTGTCTCCGTCCGCCATGTTCACTTCGCCCAGGTCCATCAGCAAATCCGAGCCGATGGAGTATAGGTCATCATCATACAAAACCAGATAACGCCTGGCGGTGGTCCAGTTGTCAGTTCCCGCATAGCCGCCCTTATAACGGTCCAGTTGGGTGATGATGCGGACGTTATCGGTGGAACCGATGCGCTCCATTTCGTTCATATCAATGAAAATGTCCTGCTCGAGGGCCTGGTCGTCGGCGTCTTGATAGACCATCACGGTCCAGGTGTCGCCGCTTGTGCTGCTTGGGCGCGGGGTGCGCGTGGGGGGTATGGCGGTCGGCTGCTGATAAACGGGCTGGGCTTCCTCGCTGGGGTAGACATAGGGGGTTTGCTCTCCCCCTCCTCTGAAGAAGATGAAGTAAACAATCATCGCGAGGATAAACAACACGACTGAGCCGCAGCCGGTTTTTCCGCCGCCTGTGCGCAGAATATTCCCGCCAGGGAAGCCGCCGCTTCCCCCGCTGGAAGAAAGACCGCCTCCGGAATATTCGGAACCGCTGCCGCCCGGGCGGGTGGGGGCTTGCGCCTGGCTGGTCGGTTTCGCGCCTTTGCGCCGTCTTTGAACATTAACCTCGGGGATGTTATCAGTCATTTTTTACCGTCCATTCGCTGGGTTATGTATTTGTCTGAATTATAGTGCAAAAAGTGCGCCTGCTGGGTTGCGGCAGAGGGCACAAACATTTCATCGGATGGCGGCTGCTCCCGGATGGTAGCAAGAATCGGGGGAAGCCGGGCTTTGTTCGTGGGCGATGCCGGGCAATGGGGCTCCGCGGGGTTTTCCCCCTAACGGCTGCTTCATGTGTTCTTGTCGGGCGCCGGCGCTTGCTGTGGGCCGCGGTTTGCTGAATGGCAAGCCAGCCTGGAGGGGTCAGAATTGGTGAGAAAATAACTCCGCTTGGCTTGGGGTTGATATAATCACATGAGGAAAACACACAAGTACGCGCGAAGCGAAAAGGAGAGACAATGAGCGTAAAACACATCGATGAGGTGCCTTTTGAACCAGTTCCGGATGGGGTTGGCGTGAGCAAACAGGTCCTGATCCCAGCCAGCGAAGCGCCCGGTTTTGCCATGCGCTGCTTCACCATTCAGCCGGGGGGCAGCATGCCTTTGCATACCAACCTTGTGGAACACGAGCAGTTTGTCCTGGAAGGCAGCGCGAAAGTGGTCATCGGAGCTGAGAGTTATCTCGTCGGACCGGGTAATGTGGTCTTCATTCCGGCTGGCGCGGCGCACACTTACCTGAATACCGGCAGTGAGCCATTCCGCTTTCTATGCCTGGTTCCAAACAAGGAAGACAAGACGGTGATTATCCCAAACTGAAAATTTTGACATTTGGCAGTTCAGGGGTACAATACACTACTTTGGAACGCCCTGAAAACCGAGCGATTTACAATACAGCGTAAGGACCTGCCACACAAATGATTACCCAACTCTCCCCGCTTCTGAATGTTCTCCTGCTCAGCCTGGTTGCCAGCCTTGGCACCGGCCTTGGCGGGCTCATCGCGATTATTCGCCGACCCGGCAGGCGCTCTTACGGCTTTTTGATGGGCATTACCGCGGGGGTGATGTTGTGCCTCGCATTTTTGGAGTTGGTAAATAAAGCCTGGGAATTGGGCGGCGCCCTGACTGCCACCCTGGGCTTTGGTATCGGGGCTGCCGCGATGTTCTTTTTGGATTACCTTGCCCCGCATATTCGCTTTGGCGAGATGGAATACCGCGGAGAGCATGCCACGGAGAGCCCGGCGGATGAATGCGAAGACCGCAGACCGCGCAGAGGATGGCGTTTTGCCGGGAAGGGCTGGCGGGGCGGCCAGCATCGCCCGATAGACCATAAGCTGATTAATTCGGGGCTTTTGCTGGCAATTGGTATCACGCTGCACAACCTGCCCGAGGGCATTGCCGTCGGGGCGGGGTACATGCACAACCCGCAGTTCGGGCTTTTTGTGGCGCTGGCAATTATGCTGCACAACATTCCCGAAGGGTTGGCGACCGCGCTTCCGCTGTGCAAAGGGGGCGTGCGGCGCTGGGACGCGTTGCGCGTAGCTTTCTTATCCGGGTTCGCCGAGCCAGTCGGGGCGCTGCTGGCGGGTTTGTTCCTGACCAGCTTCGCCAGCTTGGTTCCCGCCGCGCTGGCTTTCGCTGGCGGGGTGATGGTTTTTATCACGCTGGATGAACTCATCCCCTCCGCGCGCGAATACGGCAACGTCCACTGGACCTCCCTGGGAATTATCCTCGGGTCTTTGTTTGTGTTTATTCTTTCCGCCGTTTTAGGCATCTGATATCCTTTTTTGTGAGTATGTCTGAAAAACAGCGCCAGATGTGTCATCCGGGCGCTGTTTCGCGTTAAAAAGTAACACGCCGCGCTGCCTGCCAGCACCACTCCCGGCTCGGAGGTCAGCTTCCTGCCGTTCTCATCGCGCGGAGCCAACCATGAAATCGCGGGCGCTCCACCTGGGTTGAAGAAGGCCTCCTCCAGTTTGGGGGTAAATAATTTATGAGTCAGGGATTCGCTGTATGTAAGCAGCCAGTGGCGGCGGTTGAAAGCGCTCCCTTGGGCAGTTTTTTGTTCGGGGCTGGCGGGTCGCGGCGGCTGCCAGGAGCAGAATGGGGGCAGTAAAGAGGATGAAGCGAATCCGATTCAAAAACGCTCCGCCGTAAAAGGTGAAAAAAAGGTTGTATCAGTATAGCGGATTGCGCCTGGCTCAAACCCGCTTTTACTAAAACATATTCAATGCGTCAAAAAGCCGGGGTTATTCCGTGCTGCGGATGGAATCGAGCTGGTAATAGCTGGCAGCGCATTCATTCACCCAATTTGATGGGTCGGGGGTGAGTTCCATTAATCCCGCCAGGCTGTCCACTCCCGGAACAAGCAGGCTGCGCGCACCGGCATCCTTTTGGGTGAGGATGACCGCTTCGCGTTTATCCCAGGCGGCGGCGTGTTTTCGGAAGGTGGAAAACTGCGCGGGCAGTTGGCTCTGGGCCAGAATCAGGCAGACCAGCACACCAATATTCAGCAGGATAAGCGGCGTGTGGGAGAGGAATCTCGGCTGGCGCGCGCGAAGCCAACCGCCAACGAAGAAGCCCGCGGCCAACAAGGCCGCGCTGAAAAGAAAGACCGCGCCGGTTTGCGCGCGCTCTTCCGGATAAGCCGACTGGATCAGGGCACTGGGCGCGCAAAAAGCGGCAGTCAGTAAGAAAAGCGCGAGCGCGCTTAGCAGCAGGGGCGTGAGGAGCTTTTTGAAGGAAGGAAACGCAAGCGCGCGCCCGGAAAGGCCAAGCAGCACCCCGAGCAAGAGCGCCGCCATACGGGCTGGCAGGTAATCTCGCAGGTTGTGGTAAACCAGCGCGGCGGAATGGCGCAGCGTCAGGTAAATCAGCCTGCCCAGGCCCGGCATCGGCGGCATTTGTTCCAGGCGCAGCCGCGCGCCCGGCTGCAGAGCGAGCAGCACCAGGCCAAGCAGGCTGCCGGCCAGCGCGCCTATCCACAGCCCACGCTCAGCAGACGCCTGGCGCCCGCGCCGTGCCAGAACGCAGAAAACAATCCCAAGCGCCGTAAACTGCGCAGCCGCGTTTATGGTGGAGAAACCGGACGCCACGAACGCCGCCAGGCCAAACACGACTGGCAGATATCCGGCTGGTTTGCCTTCGCGCGCCTTCAGGAGCCCCGCCAGGAGGCAATTCAACGCGATGACAGGCAGCGTATAGGCAATACTCCCCGCGCGCCAATAGATAGACTGATACAGATTGGGGAGCGCGGATAAGGTCAGCAGCGTGAGGGCCAGAGAGGCCGCCAACAGGCTCAGACGCGGCATGGCAAGCTCTGCGCGGCGGGAGAACCGCTTTAGCAGCAAGTAAGAGCTGAAGGTCAGACCCAGAATGAGGAAGACTGGCAGAACGCGCAGCCCCCATAAGCCAAACCAATCAAAAATGCCGATAAACAGCATGGTGGCGTAGCGGTTGGTCCAGCTGAAAAAGGCGTTCACTTGCGCGTTCCAAAAGCCGAGCGAGCTGAACAGGGCCGAAGAACAGTAGTCATCCGCCAGAGGGCGGGCAAAAACGCTCAGAATGAGGTAGGGAACCAGGGAAAGAGCCAGCAGCGGCGCCCAGAAGGCGCCTGATTTTCGACCGGCTGAACCGGCTTCGGTAGGTTCATTTTGCGCTGCGATGGTCATGGTTTGCCGCCCTGCCCTCCTGTTATTTACGGCTTTTGAATGCCTTGATTATAGCGCCTTTTCGGGTTTCATAAGACCGCACACTGAAACCGCTATTCCTGGCAAAACCCTGAAATCATGGGGAAAGAGCAGACTGATGAACCTTTCTGGTGTTGAAGTCATTGACACTCCCTGTTCTGTTAATAGCAATGAAAAAACGGTTTGTTCGTGTCTTTCCCCAGCGGCGCGGTTGGGAAACCGGCTGCCCGCGTGCGCCCTGCGGCGGCGCGCGTGCCCAATATTGCCGCGAAACACGAAGGCGGCGACCCGGAGATTGACGCGGCGCACGAGCACCCTTCAGATATTCTGGATTACTTCCGGGAAAAAGCCGAAGTTATCGCCAGCGGGGACTGGGAGCGTATGCCGCTGAACTTTATGGATAAAGTGGCGGCGTGTAACACCACCGCGCGGGCGCTGACCGAGCGCAGATTGGGCTTTGTGGCAGCGCGCAACCTGCACCTGTAAAAAGTCGGGTGCGTGCGGCGCGAAACACAGCGCAAACACCGGCGCGGCAGAGATTCCCTGCCGCGCTAGGGTTTAATCGCCAGCAAGCAGCCTGTCTCGGGAAAAGATGGCGCGGCTCTCCTTGAAGGTTGGAGGGCTCAACCGGTTTACTTTTTCTTATCTTTCCAGTAAGCGTCTGCTTCCGTCTCCATCTTCTCCAGGCGGGTGTAATAATCCGGGAATTCGTTCAGATGGGCAAGGGCGATTTTGGCTGTGGTCAGCGGGTCGTCATTGGTGACGTTCGTGTGTGGGTCTACCAAACCGTGCTCCAGCTCCACGTTAATCCCCATGGTGAACTGCTCCACGTCAAAATGCGTCCAATCCACGCCCAATCTTTCCGCTTGCAATTTTGCTTCTTCCGGCGAGAAATGCTTCTTTGCGGACATAATGTAAGTCTCCTTTTTTCAGTAGTTGCAGGTAATTGTATACCTCATTTTGCAGGAAACGCAGCTTAGTGTAAATCCTAATGAGCGGCGCAAATAGCGGTAACAAAAATTCTCACTTACCGCGTGCCAGTTCCCTTCCTGAACGCCGGTGGGCCTTCCTTAAATTATGGTTAATCGTCGGGGGAACGTCACCATGCGGGCTTAGACGGCCGGTGATGACCTGAGGCGGAAGGTTGAGCAGCCGCTGTTGAAGCAAATGAAGGGTAAGGAGGCTCTGCTGAGTAAACCGCCCGGTTGCCGCCAGTTTCAGATGGAGCGCGGATGGAGAGGTTTAAGTTGGCGGGGCGAACGATTTGGTCAATAACGCAGGAAGATGTAAAAATTTAGTTTCTCCATCCGTGGATTTCCCCAGAAAAATCAGCAGTCCCCGCTAATATTTCCGGCGGGCTTTCAATTACCTGCCCGGTCAGTCTATCTCAAAGTGGGCTTCCTCTTTTTGTTCATTACATGCTTAAGACCTTTCTGAATCATTCGACGTAATAACGATTCTGAGGCAGTACATGGCCTCCCAGCGGAAAAGAAAAGGTGGTATAAATTCGGTTTATGGCTGCCGCCCGCGCGGTTTTTGCCGATTATACAGGCTTTATACACGGGACAAGGTTAAAAATCCCATACTCCCCAATGAAGCAAAAAGGCAGCTAAAGGTTGAATATGTTAGGGTTGATTGGTTCGCACTTCATAAAAGGCTTTTGGATGTACCTTCTGTTCGCGCTGTCCGCGATGATCGAAGGACCCCTGACCATACTTACCAGCGGCGCTGGCATCGCGCAGGGCTTGGTGCGCCCCGGCCCGATTTTTCTCGCGGTGGTGGCTGGTAACCTGGTCGGCGATATTGGGTGGTACAGCCTGGGCAGGTTTGCCAAGCCGGAGTGGCTGTATCAAATTTCACCTAAGCTGGGCATCAGCGCGGAGAAAGTGGCCGGTTTGCAGGATATCGTGCGGTCGCACACCGGAAAACTTATCTTCCTCGCGAAATTCACTGCCGGGCTGCCAATCCCGACCCTGATTGCGGTGGGCCTCAGCCGGGTGCCCAAACGCCAGTGGGCGGCGGCCTGGATTGGCGGGGAGCTGGTCAAGTCGGCGATTATCATGCTGGCGGGCTATCTGTTCAGCGCGGCTGTCAAAACTGCCTCGGGAACCATGCAAGCGGTGATTTGGAGTATCACCGGCGTACTGATCGCGGCGGGCTTCGTTTGGTATCGGCGGCACAAACACACCCAGGCGTAGCGCGGAGAATGCTGTGAACCTTCCAACAGAAGGAAATCCGAAAATATTGGTTGTGATACCAGCCTATAACGAGGCGGAGCGCCTGGGGGCTGTGGCAGCCGCGGCAGCCTTGTATTTGCCGGTGTTGGTGGTGGACGACGGATCCAGGGATGAGACCGCGCGTGTTGGCAGGGAAGCGGGGGCGGAAGTGTTGGAGCAGAAGCCTAACCAAGGAAAAGGCGCGGCGCTGCGCGCGGGCTTTGGATGCGCGCTGGCGCAAGGCTGCGACGCGGTCATAACCCTGGACGCGGACGGCCAGCACGACCCGACCGAAATCCCCTTGTTTTTGCAAGCTCATCAGGAAACAAGGGCGGATCTGATTATCGGCAGGCGGGATTTTACGCGCATGCCCTGGGTGCGCCGGCTCAGCAACACCCTCGGTACGCGCTTGTTCTCCTGGGCAGCCGGGCAGGCTGTTCATGACAATCAGAGTGGATACCGTTTGATTAGCCGGCGGTTGATGGAAGCGAGCTTGCGCAGCGCGCAGCAAGGCTTCGCGTTTGAGGTCGAGATGATTGTGGAGTGTGTGCGCAGCGGTTTCCAGCTTGCCTGGGTTCCCATTCGCACCATTTACGCTGGAGAAGGCAGCCATATCAGCCCGCTCAAACACGTTGTGGAGTTTGTGCGGGTTTCCGCCCAGACTCGCAGAAGCCTTCGACGGGGAAAATAACCCGCGCCCGCCCGGAAATTTCGTGCTCTTCGAGCCTGAGGCGGCACGCGCGGTTATGCCGCGAAAACCCCGCGGGAAGAATTGATGAAGTTTTGCGCGGCAAGCGAAAGATAACGTTCTTTCTTCCAGGCAAGCCCAACTTCGAGGATAAGAGGTTCGCTCAGGGGGAGCATAACCAGGTCCGGGCGTTCGGGCACAATATCCTGAATGAAAAAGGAGATCCCCATGCCCTGCTCCACCAGGCTGAGAATAGTTCCAATCTGGCTTGACGAAAAAAGCACACGCGGGGCGAAGTGAAACCGGGAACATTCTGCCAGAATGCGCTGACGAATAAAGGTGTCTTCCTTGAACAGGATAAACCCGAACTCTTGCAGCCGATCGAAAGGAACACTATCCAGGCTGCTGAGCGGGTTCGCGCGGGACATGCAGACATGAATCTGGCCGGACTTGACAGGCAAAACTTCCAGGGTGGGCGGAAGCTGGGAAGTAATCAGGAGGGCAATGTCCAGCTCGCTGTTTTCAAGCTGTTCGCGGATTAGTAAAGAACCCTCTTCCATTATCGTAACCTTCACATCCGGATGCTGTTTTTGATAAGCGCTTAAGAGATGCGGGAAAAGCAGCGCTCCCATGATTGGGGTGATGCCGATTTTCAGGGTGCCGCCCGATGGGTGCTGAATATCGCTGATTTCGACGACCGCATCCTGTAAATAGGTAAGGATATATTCAACGCGTGAAAGAAACACCTGCCCCGCGCGCGTGAGAGTGCCTCTTTTCCGGCTGCGGTCTATCAGACTGACTCCCAATTCCCCCTCCAATTTCTTTATCGCTACGGAAATGGAAGGCTGCGAGACCCGTAAGTGTTCGGCAGCCCGGGTCATGCTCTCCATCCGTCCGAATGTTAAAAAATACTCAAGTTGGCGCAGTTCCATCTGTTTTCTCCATAATTATAAGATTTATTTATGATACCATAAATAAAACATTCTTGTTATATATAATATCTCATGGTATAGTAGGTTTACTGGCAGAACTGCCATTTCTCCATCAACCATACGGCCTGCGAGCCGCGCTTCGCAGAAAGGTCCACGATGAAAGAAATCTCACTTACGATCAATGGAAATACCCATACGCTGGTCGTCCCCGAAGATTTGGTCCTGATAGACCTCTTACGGCGGGATCTGCACCTGACCGGCACCAAGCAATCCTGCGACCGAAAAGGTCAGTGCGGAGCATGCATGGTGATTGTGAACGGGAAAGCCGTCCGCTCATGCCTGACCAAAGTCGCAAGTCTGGGCGGCGCGGAGGTTATCACGGTGGAGGGCCTTGGCACCCCCGACAATCCGCACCTGATTCAGGAAGCCTTCGCGCTCTCCGGCGCAATTCAATGCGGGTTCTGCACGCCCGGTTTCATTATGTCCACCAAAGGGCTGTTGGACAAAAATCCTGACCCAAGCGTTGAGGAAATCAAGAAAGCTTTTGCGCGCAACCTCTGCCGCTGCACCGGTTATACGAAAATCATTGAGGCGGTGCAATTGGCAGCCCGCTTCCTGAGGGGGGAAACCAGCCCGGAAGCAGAACGCGCCAGACTGGGCGCGGAAAGCGTGGGTGTGTCTCATGTGCGCCCATCCGCGCTCCTGAAAGCCTGCGGACTGGCAAAATTTAATGATGACGTCCCGCTGCCAGAAGACGCGTTGGAAATCGCGGTTGTGCGCAGCACGGAGTATCACGCCAACATCTTATCCATAGATACCAGCGAAGCCGAAAAAATGCCCGGCGTGGTCGGCTTTTTGCGAGCTTCGGATATCAAGGGTACAAATCGCCTCCGTCAGGTGGTACCAGATCAACCGGTGCTCTGTGAGGACCGGGTGCGTTTGCTCGGTGATCCTATTATCGCGGTGGCTGCTAACACAAGGGAACAAGCCCGCGCGGCAGCCGCGGCGGTAAAAGTTCTGTACGAGCCGCTGCCCGTGCAGATGACGCCGGCAGAATCACTGGCTCCTGGCGCGTTTGTCCTGCACGCCCACGCCCCCGACAATATCTGCTGCACGCAGCCCTTAATCAAGGGCGACGCCGAAGCCGCGCTGAAAGAAGCCGTCTACGTTTATGAAGGAGAATATGCCACCCAAACCAACCATCAGGCGCCGCTGGAACCGGAAGTTTCTTCAGCGTATTTTGAAGGTGAAGGCGAGGCAGAGGAATTGGTGGTGGTCGGACGCAGTATCAACATTCACTTCCATCTGAATCAACTTAAGGAAGCGCTGGGGCATACCAACATGCGCTATCAGGAAGCCTATTCTGGCGGGCAGTTCGGGATCAAGGTATGGATTATCACCGAAGCGATTGCCGCCGCTGCCGCCCTGCACTTTAAGCGTCCGGTACGTTACGCGCCTACCATGGCGGAATCAATGCTCATCACTACCAAACGGCATGCCTACCCCAGCATGAAAATTAAACTCGCGGCAGACGCGCAAGGACGCTTTACCGCCTTATTCTGCGACTTTACCATGGATAAAGGCGCTTACACAGTCAACGGACCGGTTATCCTTGGGCGCGCCATTATGATGCTGACCAGTTCCTATAATTTCCCCAACGTGAAGGCGTTTGGCAGAAATGTGTATACCAATAACGGAGCTGGCGGTTCTGCGCGCGGAGCCGGGCCGCCCCAGGTCGCTTTCGCGCTTGAGTCCGCCATTGATATGCTGGCGGAAAAGATTGGTATCGACCCGCTGGAATTGCGGCGCATAAATTCTCTGCTTCCAGGGCAAACCAAAGGTATCGGTATGGTGGTGGATGAATGGTGCTTCCCCGAAGTATGCGATTCCATCAAGGACGCCTACGACCGGGCGAAGTTGGAAGCGGAGCGCTTTAATCAGACCAGCCCGGTGATTAAGCGCGGCGTCGGTATTGCTGCGCACTCTTTTGGAATTGGAGGCGCGGGGGATTCTGCCAGATTGAAGATTGAATTGAACCCGGATGACAGCGTCACCATCTTTGCCGCGGTTGCCGACCCAGGCGAGGGGAATGATGCCATGCTCACCCAAATCGCCTCGCATCAATTGGGTCTCCCGATGGAAAAGATACATCTGTACACCAGGGATACGGATAAAACCGTCTTAATGGGGCCGGCTGCGGGCAGCCGTATGACTTTTATGGCCGGGCATACGCTCATCAACGCGATTGACAAGCTGAAAGCCGCGATGGAGGAAGCCGGAGCAAGCTGCTACGCCGAGTTGACGGCCGCGGGCAAGCCAACCCGCTATGAAGGCTTCCGTAAAAATGACGTCCCTGCCGGTCTTGACAAGCACACAGGCCAGGGATACGCGCAGATTTCAGAATGCCATAATATTCAAATGGCTGAAGTGGAAGTGAACACGGAAACTGGCGCCGCGCGCGTCTTGAAGATGACGGTGGCGGTGGACGCGGGAACCATCATCAACCCCAAAGCCTTTGAAGGGCAGCTTGAAGGTGGGATGGATCAAGGTGTCGGGTATGCCCTGCGGGAAGAATACATCCTTGGAAAAACCACGGATTATGTTTCCTTCAAATTCCCCACCATCAAAGACAGCTTTGAAGTGGAGATGATTATTAATGAAACTCCGCGTGGGAATGGACCTTTGGGCGCCACTGGCGTTGGAGAAATGACCATGGTGTCCACCGCGCCGGCTGTGACCAACGCGATTTATCACGCCTGCGGCGCGCGCGTGTACGCGCTGCCTGCCACGCCAGAGAAGGTGCTGAAAGCGTTGGCAGCGAGATAACAACGAGAACGCCCCAACGGCGTATAATCGCAGATAAAAAGCGCTGCCGTCCAAAACAGTATCCCCTTGGGATGAAAGGGCGGCGCTTTAAGGGAAGCTTACCATGGAAAGAACAGTTCCTATGGAGAAATTCAGGGCTGATTTTCCCGCGCTGCACCAGATCAGAAACGGCTTGCCGCCTGTTTACTTTGATAACGCCTGCACAACATTGGTACCGCAGCCGGTGATTGACTCCATCAACGAATATTACACGCGGTACCCCGCTTGCGGCGGCCGCCGAAGCCACCATTGGTTCGCTTCCGAAGTCACCCGGAGGATAAATCGCTCCCGGGAACGCCTGGCGGAATTTGTTAACGCGGAATCTGGCGCAGAAATTATCTTCACCCTGAACACAACCCAGGCAATTAACATGGTGGCGCTCGGTTTGCGCTTTGAGCCTGGTGAGGTGGTCTTGATTTCTGGCGCGGAGCATAATTCCAACCTGCTGCCCTGGCTGCGCCTGCAACAAAAAGCCGGCGTGCGGGTGGAACACCTCAGCGCCGCGGAGAGCGAACAGTTTGACCTAGCTGCCTTTGAAGACAGGCTGCGTAAATCCCCTGTCCGGCTGATAAGCCTGGCCTGGACCTCCAACGTCACCGGAAGCACGCTGCCGGCGAAAGAAATAATTGCCGCGGCACACAGGCACGGTGCGTTCGTCCTCCTGGATGGAGCGCAAACCGTACCACATCAAAATGTGGATGTGCGCGCGCTGAATGTTGATTTTTTGGCTTTCTCTTTGCACAAAATGTGCGGACCGCGCGGGGTGGGCGTGCTATACGCCAAAAAAGAATTCATCAACAGCCCGCCAGGCAGCCCAAACGCCTTGGAACCGGTTATCCTGGGCGGCGGCAACGCGATTGATACAAGCTTTGAGAACTACCAGCTTTTGGAAGGCCCCGAGCGCTTTGAAGCTGGCATCCCTGATTATCCCGGGCAAATCGCGGCAGGCGCGGCGGTGGACTATTTGCTAAGCGTCGGGATGGAACGCATCCGTGAGCAGGAGGAAAACCTGAACCGATACCTCAGCGCCCGCATGCAGGAACAATACGAACAGTTGGGCTGGCTGGAGATCCTGGGCCCACAGGAGCCGGAGCGCCGCGGCGGCATCCTCACTTTTTCTGTCCGGCGCCCAAACGCGGTTGGAATCGCGGAGGACCTGGACCGCGCGAGCAATATCATGATTCGCGACGGGGTGTTCTGCGCGCATTCGTATTTTAACGACCGCTATGGTAATACCTGGCTGCATCCAAAGACGCATCGGGATCACCGGATGGTGTATCGGGTCTCATTCTATTTCTATAACACCCCGCAGGAATGTGAGCTTTTTCTGGATGCGCTGAACGCGATTTTTGAAGAACGCGGATACCTTGAATAGGACTTTGCGTGGATGAGACCGTTATCCGCCAGTATCGGCAATTATTAAGGCAGGATTTTCCTCATTCCGGCGAGCTGGAACATCCCTCGATATTTGTGGAGGCAGTCGGCGAGAACCTCATTCATTGCGGAAACACTGGCAACTTTATGCAGCTGTATTTGGAGATTGAGGGTGAGAGAATTTCCCGGATGACATACCTGTGTTCCTGTGAACCCAGCGCCAATGTGGCGGTTGAAGCGCTTTGCGGGCTGGTAGAAGGAAAAACACTGGGCGAGGCTGCCTCAATCAGCCGCGAAGACCTCCTGCTCACAATTGGCAGCCAGGATGAGGAACTGGGCCTAAAAAGCGACGGACTGATCGCGCTGCTGAGGCAGGCAATCCGGGAGTTTGGGCACGAGGGCGAAGATGCTGCCGCGCGAGACGCCGGATTGGGCTCAGACCAAATCAGCTGGGATAAGACGCTCTCAAGTTAGGATTCCGGGTTTGGAGGGTGGGGTGTAAATGATCCAACCCATGCCTCGGCAGCGCGTACCGCCGTTTTCCATTTGGCAGCGCCGATGAGACCACCCGCGAACGAGCCGCGGATGTTATGCGCCGCGCCATTCACTTTGCGCTGGTCAGCGGAGCCCGCGTGATTCAGCTGGCAGGTTACGATGTGTATTATGAAACCCCCAGCGCCCGAAGCAGCGATTTATTCCTGGATGGTCTGGCTCGATCCGCGCGAGAGGCGGCCGGAGCGCAAGTGATGTTGGCGCTTGAAATCATGGATACCGAATACCTTAATTCGATCCAGAAATTCGTTAAAATCCGCGACCATATCAAGTCTCCCTGGCTGCAGGTTTACCCGGATGTTGGCAACCTGACTGCCTGGGGTCATGATGTGTCTGCCGAGCTGGCATTGGGCGCCGAAGATATTGTTGGGGTGCACCTTAAGGACACAAAAAAGGTGCGTAGCAATTTCCCCGGTCAATTCCGCGACGTGCCATTTGGCAGCGGGGATGTAAATTTTGTGGATTGTTTCCGCGCGCTGGAAACTCTGGGCTATGCCGGTCCATATTTAATGGAGATGTGGGCAAGGCAGAGCGGCGATGAACTCAACGCAGTCAGGGATGCGAAAACTTTTCTGGAAGGTCAATTCCGAAAAGCGATGATACTGGCAGATTGAGGTGAAAAATCACCCGTGAGAATTGACTTGAAAAAGCAGACGCATACCTGCTTTTCTCGTGCCCTGATTCTTCGCGGGCGGAACCGACCCTAGCAGCTTGCCGCGAGATGGCTTATCCGGAACCTGCTTGAAAAATCACAATAAGCCCGTAGGCTCCCCTCGCGGCGGCCCGCGCAAGCCTCAGAATGCGGTAACGGCGCCAACAGCCCCCATACTCGCCCCCGCGCCCGGCCGTGAAAGGGCTTATTGTTAGCCTGCAGGATTAATAGGACGATTAACAAAAATGTTAAAAACTCGAAAGAAGGTTGAGCTATGTTAGAAGCATTGAAAGCGGCAGTCTGCCAGGCCAACTTGCGCCTTCCAGGCTATGGCCTGGTGACCCTCACCTGGGGCAACGCCTCGGCGGTCCTGCGGGAGGAGGGATTGGTCGTTATAAAACCCAGCGGGGTTGACTACGGCAGCATGAAGCCCGAAGACATGGTGGTCGTGGATATGGAAGGCAGGATTGTGGAAGGCGCGCTGCGGCCGTCGTCTGATTTGACCTCGCATCTGGAACTGTATCGCAGTTTTCCGCGCATTGGCGGGGTTGTTCATACGCATTCAACCTACGCGACCAGTTTTGCCCAGGCGGAGAGGTGGCTGGGTGCAGGATGGTTATGCTTGTCTCGATATATCTTATAATATTTTGGACCTACACGAGGCTATGAAAATCGCTAGAGATGCTAATTAAGACGCGGTTTGGGATGTAAAGAATTCTGTGGAGATTATTACAAGTGAGTATTGGAGTAGATATGACAAAGGAAAATAGAGGACCAATTTTATCGAGACCCGAGGACAAGACTTGGCAGTCTTTTAGGAGCTGGTTATTGTCCACGACTAGCTTTATACTTGGAAGGCCGGCAAAGGACAATCATACGCCCGAGGAATGGCAACAATTAGCCGAGAAGTTCTGGAGTGCGGGCAAAGATAAGAATGGCTAACTGGAATGAAGAGGACCATCCGTGGGTACCGGCGGGTTCCTCTGAAGGAGGCCGGTTCACAACCAAGGCTGGTGTGGCTGCTTGGAAAGCTGCCGGCCCGTGCACCCGGGCGCTGACACAAACCGAGATAGAAACTGGATACGAACTGAATACTGGTAAAGCGATTGTGGAAACCTTCCGCCAGAAAAACCTGGACGCGCTTGAAATGCCAGCGGTGCTGGTTTCCAAGCACGGACCATTCACCTGGGGAATGGATGTCTCCAACGCGGTTGAGAATTCCGTCGTGCTGGAGGCAGTCGCGCAGATGGCCTGGCTCACCGAAGGTTTAGCGCCTGAGGCGCAGCCGGCTCCGGGCTATCTGCTGGAGAAACACTACTCCCGCAAACATGGACCAAACGCGTATTACGGGCAGAAATAGCCGCCGCTCTTGCTGTCTGGGCAAAAAGCACCGCTCATAAACGAACGGTGCTTTTCTTTTTCCGGAAAAACCTGAATCGCGGCGGGCTGCCTGCTTACCTGGGGATTGGCTGTTGTGCGGCGGACCTTGTAAAATCCTTGAGAAATCTGCCGTTTTTCATCAATGCCAATGCTTCTCATTGGGAACGCCTTGCGCTGCCGCCGATTTGCATGGTCGCGGGCGGCTCTATCCCAGGCAGCCCGGAGCTTAAAAGTCAGGCGGGCTTGCCGATTGTTTGCACTGGATATTAATCAGACCCTTAGCAAACCGCGGAAGCCCCGCACGCCATAGTAAGATTCCGCGCCGTTATGGTAGCAGAATACGCGCCCGTAGCGCCGGTCTCCAAAGAGCGCGCCGCCAAGTTTACGCACTTCTTCCGGGGTGAGGAGCCAACTGGAGGTCTTCAGGTCAAACTCCCCCAGGCTTTGCAGCCGCAGGTATTCCTCTTCGCTCAGCAGCCGGATGCCCATCGCGGCCGCCATGCCGCACGCGGAGCCTTCCGGTTTGGCTGTTTTTCGAGAATTCAGCGCGGCATCGTCGTAGCACAAGTTTCGGCGCCCGGGCGGGGTTTCGGCGGAGCAATCCACGAAGAGCAGCCCGCCGGTGGCGGGGTCTTTTCCAATCACATCCGGCTCACCACCACTGGCTTCCATTGCCCGCAGAGGCCAAAGCTTGTGAGGGCGGGCATCCAAGCTCGCGCGCACCTCAGCCCAGTCAATTCCAGGGTGGCGCTGCGGGTGAGCTTCAAATCGGGTTTGGAGAGCGCTCAGCAGAGCTTGAGCCTCTTTTTCGGATAAAGTTTTGGCAAATCTTTCACTCTCGTTCATCCGCCAATCCTATCGCTGTGGGGCGGCAGAGTCAAAACTTGTTATGGTAAATCTTATACATGCCCCAAACCTGGGGGGGAGGGCTTTATCACCGCGCTTATACCCTGCTTATGGCGCAATAAGAGAACAAACCTGCCCGCGAACCGTTTTCTTGCGCTGTAGCGGCTTGGTTGTATAATTCTTTTCCGGATAACCAAACTATTTTTCCAGCGGACAGCTCCGGGATTCCTGTCCAAAAATACAAGATTCCGCCAGTCTGAGCTCCAACACAGCACACACCTCAATCGACCACCGCCAGGAAGGATAACGATTAATGATGCACTCCATTGCACCCATGAACAATAAGAATGTCATTTGGAACGACAGAAGAACGGTGCTTCACAGCCGCTGGTTCTACCTCGGGCTTTTTGTCCTCGCGACCTGTATTGTGCTCGCGTTCACCCTGGATATGCAGTATTACACGGTCTCGCTGATTTCAGGTTTGCTTGGGATTGCCCTGGCAGCGTATTTCATTTTGCGGATTACTTTGCGCCCAATCACCACGCCTGAGATGGTGGACGTGGCTGGCGATATCCGCTTTGGAGCCCAAACCTACCTGAGGCGGCAGATACGCACCATTTTATTCGTCACGCCCTTTTTTGCCGGGCTGTTGTATTGGATTTTGGATTGGAAAGCGGCGGTCACGGCGGTTTTCGGGGTGCTGACTTCGCTGCTGGCATCCTACATCGGGATGAGCGTTAGCGTGCGCACGAACTTGCAAACCGCGGATATCGCCCGGGAAGGCAAACGCGAACCCTTCCGCACCGCGCTGTTTGGCGGCTCGGTTATGGGCTTATGCATCACCGGATTAAGCCTGATTGTGCTTTCGGTGCTCTTCAGCATCTTCAGGGATCCAAACGCACTGATTGGCTTTGCTTTTGGAGGCGGTTTGGCGGCTTTGTTCGCTCAGATTGGCGGCGGTATTTTTACAAAATCCGCGGATATTGGTGCGGACCTGGTGGGCAAGATTGAAGCCAATATCCCGGAGGATGACCCGCGCAACGCGGCGGTCATTGCGGATTTGGTGGGCGATAACGTTGGAGACTGCGCCGGCCGGGGCGCTGACCTGTTTCAGACCTTTAGCGATGACCTGGTGACTGGTTCCATTGTGGCGGTCGCGATGGCTTCTGTGTATGGACCCAAAGCGATATTCTTTCCCTTTTTGCTGCAGAGCGTGGGCGTTTTCGCTTCTGCCGCGGGAATATCTGCCAGTCGGGAGTGGAAACCAGGCATGAGCCCTTCCGCTCAGTTTAATGTCGGATTGTTTGTCAGTTCGGCGCTCAGCATCATCGGGGCGCTCAGCATGTCCATTTGGTTTCTGGGCAATTGGGTTATTGGCATCGCGGCCACTTTAGGCGTGCTGATTACTGCGGTTGCCTCGCTCAGCACGCGCTACTATGCTGGGATGGAAGGCAAACCCGTCCGTGAAATTGCCCGGGCCTCAAACCGCGGCGCAGCCCTGAACATCATTACCGGCATGGCCTACGGCTTGCAAAGCCCGGTTCTGCCAGTGCTGGTTTTAATGGGGGTCGTCATCGGGATTTATGGGCTGTCGGGCAACAGCCTGCTGGCATTGGTGGCGGTTAATATCGGAACCGACCTGCTGATTACCTTTATTATGGCTGCCGACGCGTTTGGTCCGATTGTGGATAACGCGGCCGGGATTGCCGGCATGTCGCGCGCGGCTCAGGGTGTGATTGACAAGCTCTCGCGGTTGGATTCGGTCGGAAACACCATGAAAGCCATAACCAAAGCTTACGCGATGATTTCGGGGACCGTCACCGCGTTTGTTATCTTCCTGACCTTTTATAAATTGGCGGGCATCGACGCGATTGATGTGACCACGCCGTTTAACCTGAGCTTCCTCTTCATTGGGGTCTGCCTGCCTTTTCTGATTTCCTCACTGGTCATCGGCTCCACCGCCAGAACCGCGGAGGCAATGGTGGACGCGGTGCGCGGTCAATTCCAACAAAACCCCGACATCCTCAAAGGGCTGGCGAAACCAAATTACTCCCAGTGTATAGACATCGCCACGCGCAACGCTTTGCGTGAGATGATATTGCCGAGCGCCATCAGCATTCTGGTGCCGATCGGGATTGGCTTTGCCTTCGGCATGAACGCGCTCGGGGCAGTTCTGGTCGGTTCGGTGGCTTGCTCCGCGCTGTTGGGGCCCTTCTTCAATAATACCGGCACCGCCTTTGATAATGCCAAGAAGATGATTGAGAACCTGGAGTTATCGCGCGGAACGCCGGAGCATATCGCCGCGGTTATCGGGGATACCGTCGGAGATTCGCTGAAGGATGTGGCCGGGCCGTCCACGCTGATTTTCATGAAGCTGATTGGCATGGCGTCGCTGCTGATTGTGCCGCTGGTGAAGTGAGGCGAAGCTTATCCAGCCGCGCACACCGGCAGGCCCTTTTTTGAAAGCCCGAACGCCGTGGAGGAGAGCTTCGCGGCGTTTTGGCGTGATTACTGGAACAGAGGCTCGCCGAAAGAACAGGGTTTTCCGGCCTGGCTGGCATCCCATCCTGGGGCGGGGAATCACTAAACAGCGAACAGCCTGATTGCCCGTAACAATTCTGAAAAGCTGGAGAGCTGAGGCAAAACGCAGTATGATTACCACCCTGGGAAGTTTTATTGATTAACCCTTCAGGAAACGGGAGTTGAACGCCATGAAACCCACAAAAAAAGCAAACGAAATGTCCATCCGGGAATTAGCCGCCTATATCGACCAATCCGTACTCAAGCCCGAATTTACCCAGGCGGAAATCCGCAAATACATTCAGGAAGGTATCGACTTTGGCTGCGCCACCGTGTGCATCAACCCTGCGTCGCTGGGCATTGCCGCTGAACTGACCCGCGGCACGGATACGAAAATCTGTGTGGTGTGCGACTTCCCGTTTGGGCTCTCCACCACGCGCTCCAAGGTGATGCAAGCTGAAGAATACTGCCGTGGAGGTGAGGTGGCCGAGTTGGACGTCGTCGCGAATTACGGTTGGATTCGCAGCGGGATGTTTGCCGAGGTGGAAGCTGATATTCGCGCGGTGACTGAAGTCTGCCATGCCCGCGGCGTGCAAGTTAAGGTAATCTTTGAGACCGACGCGCTGACGCCGGAGGAAACCCGCCGGGCGTGCGAGGCAGGCATCGCCGCAGGGGCGGACTTTCTGAAGACTTCCACCGGCTTTTATACTGGCAGCAGAAGCGACGGCGCAACCAGAGAGATAATCGCGCTGATGATAGAGACCGCGCGAGGACGCTGCAAGATTAAGGGCTCGGGCGGCATCCGGACCCAACAGCATTTCTTTGAGCTGATTGACATGGGCATCGACCGGATGGGCATCGGCTACCGCTCCACGCCGGTGGTGTTGGGGGTAAGCGCGGAGGAAGCAAAGCGGCTGCGGGAGCAGAGTTAGCGCGGGCGGCTGGGCAGCGCTCTGATAAGCCCCGCTCGCCTGGGCTGAAGAATTGTTGGATGTGAAGCTGTGTTCTTATGAGTTTGCCCGCTATTAATCCTGACAAAACCATGCGGCCTGGCAAAGGGAATATCGGATGAACAGTAGCGTGCCCGGAAAAAAACAGAATAGAATGCGGCGCGGGGCTTTGTTAACCTTCCTGCTCCTTTTTCTCTTCCTTGCGGGTTGCCTGCCCCAACCCGCGCCAGGGCAGGTTCCAGGTATAACAGTGGTGGACACCTCAACGCCCGCTCCCGTTCCTCCGGCGGGCTGGTGGCAGCCTGCTGTGGGCTTAACCTGGCAAATACAGCTCAGCGAACCCGAGGTTGATACTTCGGTTGACGCGAACGTGTTTGAAGTGGACCTGTACGTCGCGCAATCCGTCATCGACGCGCTGCACGCCAAAGGCAGCCGGGTTGTGTGTTATGTCAGCGTGGGCTCGTACGAAGATTGGCGCCCGGACGCGGCACAGTTCCCCGCCGAACTGCTGGGAAAGGATTATGAAGGCTGGCCGGGCGAAAAATGGCTGGACATCCGCCAGATAGATAAGTTGGCACCCATTTTGCGGGCGCGCCTGGACTTATGCAAAACGAAGGGCTTTGACGCGCTTGAGCCGGATAACCTGGAGAGCTACACCAACGACACCGGCTTCCCCCTGACCTATGCAGACCAACTGCAGTTTGCTTTGTGGTTGGCGGAAGAGGCTCACGCGCGCGGGCTTGCCATCGCCCAGAAGAACGCCCCAGACCAGGCAGGCGACCTGGCAGGGCTCTATGATTTTGCTGTCATTGAAGACGCCTTCTATTACGATTGGGCGGATGAGATGAGCGTTTATATCCAGGCTGGCAAACCTGTTTTCGCGGTGGAATATACTGACCTGGATGGGAACTTCCTGGGTTACTGCCGGGCTTCCCGGAAGCTCGGGTTCAGCCTGATTCTGAAGCATCGGGAACTGGATAATTGGCTGAAAACCTGCCCATAAGCCGGTTGAAAACGCCCTGCTTTCCAGCGCGAACATTCCTCACCGCTTGAATTCCTTTCAAGTTCGCTGCGCGTGCTGGCGAGGGTTTCTTTGCGCGCCAAGCCCGCTTTGTTTTCAAACAGACTGCCAGAGATACCTTGCGCGGTAGGCGTGGGAATGTTTGGCGCGCTCAATAATGCTTGAGCGTTAGAAACGAGCCCGGGAAATTTGCGCAGCAGGTCGCGCGCTCGCGCAGTCAGGGCAGGCGCGATTTAAACCAGAACCCGGAGGTGGTTTGCGCGGACCATCCCCCGGGTTGGGAACGCTAACCTGAGGCTTGTTCGTCAACTGGCGCGGCTGAAACTTGTCACCCCTGGGTGTGTGCCGCCAGGGAGGCCGCGATTTGCCCGCCGAGCTGCGCGTTGTTATATACCAACTGCAGGTTCGCCTCCAGGCTTTTCCCACCGGTCTGGGCGGTAATCTCGCTCAGCAGGAACGGGGTAATTTCCTTTCCGGTAACATTCTTATCCCGCGCGGCCGCGACTGCCTTTTCGATAATTCCGTCAATGTAGATATGATCCAGGGAATACGCTTCGGGGATCGGGTTCACAACCAAGACACCGCCGCGCATATTCAGCTGAGATTTGGCAATCACGATTTGTGCGATTTCATCCGCGGAATCCGCTCTTTCGACCAGCTTGATCTCGCTGCGCGCCGAGAAAAATGCCGGCAGCACATCAGTCCGATAACCAATCACGGGGACGCCTTTAGTCTCCAGGTATTCCATCGTGCGGGGAAGGTCCAGAATAGCCTTGGCGCCGGCGCATACCACAACGACATCCGTCTGAGCAAGTTCTTCCAGGTCAGCCGAGACGTCCATCGTTTCTTCATAGCCGCGGTGTACTCCGCCAATCCCGCCGGTGACAAACACTCTAATGCCTGCCAGATGCGCGCCGTACATGGTCGTCGCGACGGTTGTGGCGCCAAGCTGTTTCCGGGCAATCACACCCGGCAGGTCGCGCATGGAAACCTTCGCGACAGGTTTTGATTTGGCGAGGATTTCCAGTTCTTCTTTCGAAAGCCCGACTTTTATCTTCCCATCCATGATAGCGATTGTGGCTGGCACAGCCCCTGCCTCGCGGATTATCGACTCCACTTTGTTCGCCATCTGAACATTCTGCGGATACGGCATACCGTGTGAGATGATTGTCGATTCGAGGGCGACCACAGCCCCACCTGATTCCAGCGCCGCATTTATCTCGGGCTGAACTTCTACCAGATTATTTTTTTGCATCGGTTTCTCCTAAATGTTGAAGTTTAATTGACAGAACCCTGGGGCGGCGCGCAAAAAACAGAAACGGCTCCCCGTTGTTGGACCACTTTGGCAGCCAGGCTGTTGCCGGATTTGAGCCAATCTTCCGGGTGCTCATTCCGCATATACGCTGCCAGAAAGCCGGCATTGAAGGAATCCCCTGCTCCGGTTGTGTCCACAGGCTTAATCTGAAGCGCCGGAGCCTGGTAAATGGAATCAGACGGGACCATGGCGCCATCGGCCAGCTCAAATCCAGTTTGGATGGACATCCAGGCACCTTTGGAACCAAGCTTCACCGCCACGCATTTTGACAGGCGCCCGGCTTTTTCAAACACCGCGCTTTGGTCTTCTTCTCCGGTGAGAATCTGTAATTCGCGCAGGTTTGGCAGCAGGATATCGGTCAGCTCCAACATCCTGCCGCGAGTCTCGGGGGACACATCGCCAATCAGGGGAGACGGATCCAGCGCGACGAGCCTGCCTGCATCCCGGGCGTATTCGGCAGCGGAGAGGATAAGCTTTGCCTGCTCGGGATAAAGCAGCTGGTAACCTGAGGTGAGCAGGAGCCGGCAGCGATCCAGGCTTGCGACAAGCCCGGGCTCGAAAGCCAGCGCTTGGGAGGAAGCGCCGCGAAAGGAGAACATAGTCCGCTCGGAGTTGCGCTCAATCATCGTAACGGTAAAGCCCGTCCCCTCGCCGTATTGAATGCCGGAAATATCCACGCCCACAGCCCGCATCTGTTCCAAAATCAACTCGCCGTCCGGGTCTTTGCCAATCGTCCCGCAAAATTTGGTAGGCACGCCCAAATACGCCAGGGCAATCGCGGTATTCGCGGCGGAACCGCCGACGTTTTTGGAGGCGGAAAGAATTGCGGTATCCTCGCCGGGTTTGGGCATGCGCTCAATCCAGTATTGATGGTCAATCAGCGCGTCGCCGATGACCAGGACTTGATTGCCTGAAGGCTCGGCGGCAGATAAATGTTTCAGAGGACGATCCATCACGCGGCCTCCCCATCGGGTAAGTTCAGGATGTTTCTTCGCATCAATCGGACTCCAAGATTATTTTGCCAGGTCGCCGCAACACTTCACGCGCGGTGCCAACCCGCGATGGTTTAATCAGCGGAAATTGTATCATCAAACCCATAAAAAAGCCGAAAAAGTGGAATTCGAGAGGGCGGCTGCAGTTGACAGCTTACCCGGTATAAATCGACTTTGGCGTACATTCTGAAAGCTGGAACCATCCAGGCTTCCCTCGTTTTCTGCGAGAGGTTGTGGGTTTGGAGGGTTTGCGGGAAAGACTTTATCTGCGTGGAAAAGTACTTCGGATTGGGAGGCGCGCATACTGTGAATTCAGGAATTAGTTCGGTGACTCCCCACACCGATTACTACCAGGGCGGGATTTGCGGAATCCCTCAGTGTTGATTTTTTTGGGCGGCGTTGAGGTCTTGAGAGATTGGAATGAAAAACAGATATTGCTTCTGGAACATCCGTCACGGTAGAGCTTAGAACATCGCGGTTTTTTGAAAATTCCTATTATTCGGAGGTTAATTCAAACGCCCGGCGCCCCTCTCGGGAGTAAAAAACCAGAGCCCGATGGACTCTGGTTTGACTCTGGTGGCGGGGAGTGGATTCGAACCACTGAACCCCGGGTTAAGGTCCTCTAATTAACGAGTTGCTGGCTGGTATAAGCCCACGGTCGTTCGGAAGGGAACATTAAGACGGTTCCATCCGTTGATCGCGATGATCGCATAGGTAAGATCAACCAGTTCTTTCTCGGTAAAATGGCGCCGCATCTCAGCATAGAGCTCGTCTGTAATCTCTTCTTGCGAAATCAGCGTGACTGCTTCAGCCCACGTTAGTGCTGCCCGTTCGCGTTCAGTGTAGAAAGGCGCTTCCCGCCAGGCAGACACCAAGTAGAGGCGCTGTTCGGTCTCGCCACGTGCGCGGGCGTCTTTGGTATGCATATCCAGGCACCAGGCGCAGTGATTGATTTGTGAAACACGTATTTTAACGAGCTCAAGCAAGTTGACATCAAGACCAGAACGATGCACATAACTCTCTAATCCAAGCATGCTTTTAAAGCCATCGGGAGCGGTCGATTTGTAATCAAGTCTCTGTTTCATGTTGTATCCCTTTCTAAACAAAAAGATTATTATTTGAGAATCCATTGTAGCACGGGGAATTCAGGCTGCCATACTGATGCACAAGGGGCAAACAAATATATCAGGACCCCATGAGTCCTGGCAAAGTAGTTTGGAGCCGAAATAGTGCCCCCTGCGGATATTCGCCTGTGACCGCAATCTGTCCCCGCAAAGCAGGGCAAACAACTGAGCTATCTTTATGGGAACAAAAATGAGGCATCATCTTGTTGAAGCCTCTCTCCAGGTAGCGGGGAGCGGATCGAACGACTGACCTCCGGGTTATGAATCAAAATCCTGAATCCGTGCCGTTTGTGTGGCAGGCTCTGCAAACCCTGGCACCGCCCGCCAGGGCAGGTGTCAGCCGACCTGACGAACGCTGGTTCACGCTTGCCGGGCACGCTGCAGTCTCACAAGGGGATGATAGAGCTAATCGGTGTTTTTATAGTATCTGTTTACCGTGGGTTCAGCAAGACATTCCCGGACGATTTTGGTTATTGTTAATTAATAAAAAATTACCCTACTTAAGATTGAAGTGTAAATTTCACATTGCCCTAACCCACAAGGCTTATCAGCCGTATGCCATTATTCAATTTGGGTTAGCTTGAAGATGAGGATCTTAATCCAATCTGCACAGGGAAGATATAACGCCACCACCAGCAAACTAATAAGCACATACGATAGTGGGATAGCAGTCATTAAAATGCCCTGCGAGGCAAAGATTCCCACCAGAATAATATCAGCCAGTGTGCCGAGCAGCATCCAGCGGCTGGGTCGGGAGTTCCAGAAATGGAGACGTTCACGCACGAGGTATACATTGACCTGACCGGTGAAAACCAGCATCACGAACATCAGTGTTTGCAGTTGATTTAGCGGAAGGTGCAGCACATTGTTGGCTACATACAAGAATCCAAACGATAGCAGTAACACCGGCAGGGCAAGCCCAAAAGACGCCACCATCAGCGGCGGGATTTTCCAGTGATCCGGTTTGAGTGAATAAGAGACGTTGTCTGTGGCAAGTGACATGCTGACAAAATCATTTGCAAACAGCAGCAAGATGATTAGAAGCGGTGTGATCACGAACTCGCGGGTCAGGATAAATCCCAGGCTCAGGAACAGTGAGATTTGGAAAGTCTTGATGATTTTATTGAGCGTGTAAGTCAACATGCGCTGGTAAATTCTACGGCTGGTTTTAACCGCATCCAGGATATTACTTAATCCCTCTTTGGTCAGTACTATGCTTGCTGAGGCTTTTGCCACGTCGGTGGCGCTTGCCACCGCGATACCTACTTCCGCTTGTTTGAGTGCTGGCGCGTCATTCACACCATCGCCGGTCATGCCCACAATTTGACCAGACTTTTGCAGTCCCTGTACGAGGAGGAATTTATCTTCGGGGAACACACCCGCAAAAATGTCGCAATCCAGAGTGCCTTCTTGATGAATATTGAGCAGCTTTTCACCCGAACAGGGTTCTCCAATGATCCCTACCTGCGCCGCCACCGCTTTGGCCGTGAGTGCATCGTCACCGGTCACCATCACCACGCGTACACCCAGGTTGTCGAGTTCCTCGATCAGGGTTTTGGAATCAGGGCGAGGCGTATCCTGCAGCCCGAGCAGACCGACCAATTGGAAGGGTCCGGAATCGGGGCCGACCGCGACTGCCAACACGCGATTCCCGGATGCAGCAAATTCTGCAACATCTGCGTTGATATCTTGTTCCCCTGTGAGCGCGGTGATCGCCTGTGGAGCGCCTTTCAGAATTCGCAGGTTGGTCCCCTCCGGCTGCGCGATGAGTGCCTCAGACCTTTTGGTCGCCGGTTCAAACGGGGTGAAGTCGAGGCGTTCTCCGACCAAATCAATTTGCCGGTCATGCGCTCCGGCGAGAATGGCAAGGTCAAGCGGATCCTGTGTGGCAGCACGGGAGGCTTGCGCTCCAAATCGGATAACATCATCCTCCCGATAAGGAGGGTAGGCGCGGATCGCGTTCAGCTTGAGACTGTTCTCAGTAATGGTACCGGTCTTATCACTGGCCAGAATAGTCATCGCAGCGGCTTCCTCGATGGCGGAAAGGCGAGCGACAAGAACGCCCTGCTTTGCCAAGTTTGCTGCGCCGAGGGCGGTGGCGACGGTGAACGTGGCCGGCAGCGATACCGGAACGGAAACAACCAGGATGATGAGAGCAAAGGGCAGAATCTGATGCCAGGCTATTTGAGCGTATAAGGCATAGATGGTGATAATGGCAACCAGGATGGCATCAGCAATGACCAAGTATTTCACGATGGTAAAAATGATCTCTTCAAGGTGGCTTACAGTCTTTGCCTCACGCACCAGTTCAGCGGTCTTGCCGAATTTGGTGTTCACGCCTGTACTGGTGATCTCGCAAGTTGTTTCGCCGCGTTTGATAACCGCGCCAGCATACACCATTTGCTCCGCACCTGCTTCCACCGGCAGTGATTCGCCCGTCAGGGCTGATTGGTCTACTTCCACCTGTCCGTCAATGAGGATGGCATCAGCAGGGATAAGGTCGCCCATGCGCAGATGGATGATATCACCTGGCACGATGTTCTCGGCCTGGATCCTTTGCCATTGACCGTTACGGCGCGTGGTGACCTGAACCGTCAGCTTTTGACGCAGGAGAGAAAGTGCATTATGGGCGCGATTTTCCTGGGTAAAACTCAGGAGGGCATTGAAGACGAGCAACGCTCCAATGACGATCGCTTCAGTATTCTTGCCAAGATACAGCTCGAGCAGAATGGTGACCTCAAGCATCCAGGGGACAGGTGCCCAGAACTTCTTAAGGAACACCAACAAAGGATTTCGTTTGGCTTCAGGTATCGTGTTCAGACCATATTTTTTCAACCGTTCAGCAGCTTCTGCAGAAGTCAGCCCGGTTAATGGGTTTGTGGAACCAGCTTTAGGCGTGTTCATTTTCGATAAATTGTAATACAAATTAAAAGTGGTGAATTTCAAAAAACATTGTAATGTATGACAGGAGTCAACGTTTTTGGATTTCTGATTTCAATGTCCACATTATCACTTTAACAGTAAGGAACTGCTATTTTGTTGCGGTGTGCCAGAACTTGACTTTTCAAATCCCAAAGGACTACTAAGAATCAAGAGAAGCATGAACTGTGAGTAATTTTCTTTCTTTTTATGGCATCCTTAGGTGTTGCGATTTGTAGAATCCTAACCGTCGGGAGGGTATGTAACCATTGAGATAGTCATGATATCAATAACCCTGTCGAGATTAATTGGTTGTCCTGTAAACGAACTCCCGTTGTCTCAGATGAAAAATAAAATAATCAGGAATTACGCAGGTTAAACCAAAAACGACCACTGCTGGTCGTCTTGGAAATAGTAGCGGGGAGTGGATTCGAACCACTGACCTCCGGGTTATGAGGGTGGAACCTGAAATCGTTACCTTTGTCCTCCGGTCTCGTCCTTTTTACGAACATTGCGTACGATGGTTCCGATGAGCCACGCAAACTTCAGTTGCTCTTTTCTATTATTATAGCCAATTAATTGGTCTTTTGCCAAGAACAAATGAGAAGAAAACTCGGGTTTTCACCTCAAACGTCTATATTTTATACCGGTTGATTTTACTTCGAAAGGATAATTATTAATAGTGACTTTTAGATAGAAACAATTACTAACAACTCTTGAAGCTGCAGCTCTCTATTTGAGGAGAACTGCAGCTTTTGTTTTCTATGGAACAGGAAGGAATAAATGTCAGAAACGAAATTAACTTTTGATTATTACTACGGCAACCAAGCTGAGCAGTTTGCCTTTTATCGCATACCCAAACAGCTCTTCACTAACCCCGCTTTCTCCAAGCTTTCAAGCGATGCCAAGGTGCTTTATGGCCTGATGTTGGATCGAATGAGCCTGTCAATAAAAAGTGGTTGGAAAGATCCCGATGAAAAGATCTACATCTATTTTACATTGTCCGAAATTCAGGAATTTATGAATTGTGGACATAACAAAGGGGTCAGGATTCTGGCTGAACTGGATTCTGAAAAAGGAATTGGCCTGATAAAAAGAGTCAGACAAGGCATGGGAAAACCAACAAAAATCTATGTTATGAATTTTCTTGGCATAGGTGACGAAAAAGATGATCTTGTTGTGGACGAGCCTGAAGACTTCCCAAAAGAGGAAAACAAGACTTCCGATAATGGGAAGTCAAGAGTTCCTGAAAGAGGAAGTCAAGACTTCCGAAAAAAGGAGTTAATTAAGACTGATAATATTAAGACTGAGTCTATTAAGACTGATAAAAAAGACTTAATCTATCAATCTATCTATCCATCACGACAAAAAGTTCCTGAACAGACAAACGCTGAGATTGATCGATGGATGGAATTCAGGGAAATTTTTAAGAAAAACATTGAATACGAATACATCCTTGATCGCGATCCGGAGATGATTCCGGAAATTCTGGAGATTATGATCGAAACTGCCTGTTCAAAAGCCAAATCATTTAGCATCAATGGCACTCAAATCTCTGCTGAGCGGGTCAGAGAGAGGCTCCTGAGCCTCAACTCAATGCACATCGAATATGTCCTGGACTCGCTAAATCAAAACACCAGTAAAATCCAGAATGTCAGAGCCTATCTGCTTGCCACGCTCTATAACGCTCCTAAAACAATAAATACTTTCTACAGAACCATGGTAAATCATGACATGTATGGCAATGCCAGGAACAGGCGGTACTGATGCAGGAGGAAATTTCACAACGAAGCGTTACTCTGATTGTTCAAACCGGGAAAATGACCGGAAAGGTCTTTCTCCAGGCGATTCAAAAATATCTCGATATCCTCAAACAACAGCGTGAATTAAAAGCGAGAGAAAAACAGCTCCACCCTGCTTACCAGGGTCGCATGACCATCAGGCAACTGATGAAAGAAAGATCAGGCCTTTCGAATATCGAAATTCACGATGAACATATTCACGATTTTGAAAGAATTGCCAGAAGATATGGCATTGAATATGCGATCAAGAAAGAACGTAACAGAGAGGCACCTCATTATTTAATTTTCTTTCGGTCCCGGGATACGGATGTGCTGCAAACTGCCTTCAACGAGTTCGTGAAGAAACGCCTCAAGATACAGGAGCGTCCATCACTTCGGGAAAAGCTTCAGAAACTCAAGCTTCAGAACAAGGAAAGAGCCGCGCAGGTGCCTGAAAAAGTTCAGAGAAAGGAGTTTGTCCGGTGATAGCACGAATCCCCAAAAGTCAGTTATTGAATTTAGCATATCTCCTGCCCTTCTATGTTGGCAACAAGCTTGCCCAGATCTTTCGGCTCCTTCAGGGTGGAGATATCATTGACCGGTTCATCGCTATCTTCTCGAACCTAAGGTTTATCGGTCAACATCCGTTACCATCATTCAATCTTCAGGACCTGATTATCGGTCTGATATTTGCAGCAGGGATAAAGCTCATTGTGGTTATGAAAGCACAGAACAGAAAGAAGTTTCGTAAAGGCACGGAATATGGCTCTGCCCGCTGGGGAACAGCGAAAGACATCGCTCCGTATGTTGACAAGGATCCAAGAAACAATATCATCCTTACCAAAACCGAATCGCTCACCATGAACAGTCGCCCCCAAAAACCGAAGTTTGCCCGAAATAAGAATGTGTTGGTTATTGGGGGTTCTGGTTCAGGCAAAACCCGTTTCTTCGTCAAGCCCAATCTGATGCAAATGCATTCCAGCTATGTGGTGACCGATCCAAAAGGAACCATTCTCACCGAATGTGGCACGATGCTCAAACGCAACGGCTACCACATCCGGGTACTGAACACGATCAATTTCAAACGCAGCATGCACTACAATCCCTTTGCCTACATCCACTCTGAGAAAGACATTCTCAAACTGGTCAATGCCATCATCATCAACACCAAAGGTGAAGGAGAGAAGGCTGGGGAGGACTTTTGGATCAAAGCGGAGCGTTTGTACTATTCTGCCCTGATTGGCTACATCTGGTATGAAGCGCCGGAACGGGAGCAAAACTTCACAACCTTGCTTGAAATGATCGATGCCTCTGAAGCACGGGAAGATGATGAGAACTTCAAGAACCCGGTCGATGAGTTGTTTGAGGAACTGGAAGAAAAAGCCCCGGAGCACTTTGCCGTAAGGCAGTACAAGAAATACAAACTGGCTGCCGGGAAGACCGCCAAGTCTATCCTTATCTCCTGTGGTGCCAGGCTGGCTCCGTTTGATATTCAGGAACTGCGGGAACTGATGAGCTACGATGAAATGGATCTGGATTCTCTTGGCGATGAGAAGTCAGCTTTGTTTGTGATCATCAGTGATACCGATGACACATTCAATTTTGTGGTTGCGATTCTTTACACTCAGTTATTCAATCTGCTTTGTGATAAAGCGGACGATGTTTATGGTGGACGGTTGCCAATTCATGTGCGCTGTCTGCTGGACGAATTTCCTAACATAGGACAGATACCACGTTTTGAACGCTTGATTGCCACCATTCGCAGTCGTGAGATCTCAGCGTGCATCGTCCTTCAGGCTCAAAGTCAACTCAAGGCACTTTACAAAGAACATGCTGAAACGATTGTTGGCAACTGTGACAGCATGCTTTTTTTGGGTGGTAAGGAAAAGACAACTCTTAAGGAAATCTCGGAGATACTGGGTAAGGAGACGATTGATCTCGACAATACTTCTGAAAACAGAGGACGGGAAAAATCTCATGGGATAAGTCATCAAAAGATGGGAAAAGACCTGATGAGCCAGGATGAGCTGGCGGTGATGGATAACTCAAAATGCATCCTTCAGCTTCGTGGCGAACGCCCGTTTTTGTCAGAGAAGTACGATATCACCAGGCATCCGAATTACAGATTTCTTTCAGATACAGATTCTAAGCTGGCATTCATTTTTAGAAAGGAAGTTGATAAAAACATGAAGTTAGAAACAGACCGTGTCTCAGAAATTTACAACATGGGTTTTGTTTCATCAGACGCATAAATTTACATCGACATTTTTGGATGTTTAACTAACAATAAATTCCAATATTTACCAACTTGCCGCTTTAACGTGATATAAGCGGCAAGTTGTTGACAATCCCGAAAATGAGAAGTATTATTCAAGAAGCTATCATATTGCCGCTCGTAACGTGTGTGAGCGGCAGACAGGTAAATATGAAACAAAACCTTGAAGAAATCAAGACACTTGCAAAACGGACTAATGGTATTTTTCGTACCGCTGATCTAAAGAAACTGGGATTTACTGCGTATGAGATTCGGAAAATGCTTGAAAAGCATTTTATTGAAAGAATAAAGCATGGATATTACAGTCTTTCAGAGACCGTTGAAAACTGCTCGGATGCAGAAATAATCGCGAGACTATTCCCTGAAGGGGTGCTCTGTATGTATACAGCACTCTTTTATCATGGTTATTCTGATCGTACACCGCTGGCCTGGGATATCGCAATCAATAAAGATGTTTCAAAATCGCGTTTCAAAATCGATTACCCTTACGTACGACCTTACTACATGGAAGCACACCTGCTTTTGTTCGGAATCACGAATGCCACTTATGGTGACACAGACCTGAAGATATTTGACAAGGATCGACTGATTTGCGAATGTGTTTTTTTTGAAAATAAGATTGATCGCGAAACGTACAATAAAGCAATTCAAGGTTATATTGCTGATCCGAATAAGAATATTTCGAATTTGCTCGATTACTCTAAGAAGCGACGAATACTAAAGAAAATAAAAAGCCGGATTGGTATCTGGTTGTAGATCAATGATTCGAACGTTCTTTGGAAAACGAATAAGATCACTATAAGAAAGGTTGTGATTGATGACAGATTTGGGAGCGTCAGTTCTTGCGCGTCTAAAAAGAAAATCAAAAGAGAGCGGAAAATCTCTTCAACTCCTTTTGCAGCTGTTTTGCCAGGAAGAATTTTTGCGTCGATTAAGTGGATCAGAATATGCGGATTATCTGGTACTTAAAGGCGGCATGTTCATCTATACTCTCAGTAATTTTTCAAGCCGGTCAACTGCGGATATTGACTTTCTTTTACAGAAGCAGCCTGGCGGCATTGAAGACATTCAAAGGATGGTGAACGAAATCATATCAGTCGATACTGGAAACAATTACATACAACTGATTCCTCAAGGCTATAAGATCATATCGCTACAACGGAAGTATAAGGGGGTAAGTTTTCAACTCCTTGGGCTTGTAAAGAACACGAAAACGCCTTTCAATGTTGATATTGGAATTGGTGATGTCATTGTTCCGGATCCCGAGAAATTAATTATCCCCGTGCAACTGGAAGATTTTAAACCTGCCTGGATTCTAACGTACTCATTAGAAAGCACAATTGCAGAAAAATTTGAAGCGCTGATCCAAAGACAACAATTGACGAGTCGCATGAAGGACATTTACGATATTTACTATCTCTCGAACCAATTTGACTTTGATGGGAATCTCCTTCAACAGGCTATCTTGCAAACAATCACCAATCGAAAAACTTTTTACGAGCCTGACAGTCTGGACAAAGTCATTGCCTTGTCTGATGATCCAGATATTCAGATTCGTTGGCGTCAATTTCTTTATCGAACCCAGTTGCCGGAACTTAATCTCAAACTTGTATTTTTGGGGATTGACCAATTCCTGCGACCGGTTTGGATTTCAATCATTCAAAGTAAAACTCACAATAAGAGCTGGAGAGCTCGGAAAAGCAATTGGATTTGAGTTTCTACTAAAAGTCTTACTTTAGATACTGGACAGCTTATGCTTCATATCAATATGATGCATTTGAAAAAAACAAGACTTTTTTTACGGTTCCTATAACATCGCAAATTATTATCGAAATTACTATCTGTGTGTTTGTTGTCTCAGTGTTGATGACGCAACCTGTATTTCAATTCCCCATGTTATTATGTCACTAACTCCATGATAGAACTATGGCACGAAATTCTTTCATGTAATGGATTTCGTCGCATTCTTTCGAATTTCCTAATATAGCTTTCTGTAGAGATATATGAAAGAGTTTTTGTTTTAATGGCAAAAATCCCGTGACCGTTGTTTATGTATTAGCAAGCCTCAATCATGAG
>MTKY01050786.1_pt1 | contig 98652 bp, 80 predicted proteins | sample 1042731 | NCBI WGS metagenome assembly MTKY01 (sample SAMN06212206, study PRJNA360538) | anaerobic digester metagenome | biome: Wastewater treatment plant; material: sludge; isolation source: anaerobic digester fed with sludge from wastewater treatment plant | place: Denmark: WWTP Soeholt ...
ATGGAAGGTCCTTTCACGGCCGCCGCACAGCCAGCGGAGAAATCTACGATAAGAATGAACTGACCTGTGCCCACAAATCACTCCCCTTTCAAACCCTTCTAAAAATCACCAATCCCAAAAACGGCAAGAGCGTTGTTGTGCGCGTTAACGATCGTGGTCCCTTTAAACGGGGAAGACAGCTCGACATCTCCTATAGCGCGGCCAGAGAGCTCGATATGCTGGCAGCCGGTGTGTTAAAACTACAGGTGGAAATCATACTTCCCGAACAAATAGCCAAGGAACCCGTGGCGAGTTCGGAAGAATCAAACCGCAGCTAATAACAGCATTGGAATCAATCCTTGCCCCGGCCTGAGCAAAGATTGATTCCACTTTTTTTACGGAGAGTACGCATGAAAGCGCTACCCCTCAATATTGTTGTTTCCCCTCTGGTAAGCTACGCCCTGCAGGAAAACAAAGCTGTCGTGGCTTTGGAATCCACTGTGATCACCCACGGCCTGCCCTATCCCCAAAACCTGAAAATCTGGCGGGAACTGGAAGAACTGGTCTTTTCCGTGGGAGCCGTGCCAGCTTCAATTATCGTTTTGGAGGGCATAGCTCATATCGGATTGGATAATGAGCAGATCCAGAGACTGGCTACTGCCCTGAAGGAAAACCAGCCTTTTAAGAAACTGGGCAGCCGAGATCTTGCTCTTGCCTGCGTGAAACGATATAGTGGGGGAACCACAGTATCAGCCACCATGTCGCTTGCCAGGCAAGCCGGAATCGAGGTCTTTGCCACCGGAGGCATCGGTGGAGTGCATCGGGATTGGGAGCGCACACTGGATATCTCCAGCGATCTCACCGCCCTTTCCAGAATCCCGATGGCGGTGGTCTGCGCCGGTTGCAAGGCTATTCTGGATGTGTCTGCCACGCTGGAGTATCTGGAAACTATGGCTGTGCCTGTGCTGGGTTGGCAAACAGACCGTTTTCCCCTCTTTTACACTCATGACAGCCCTTATCCCGTGGAGAGACTTGATGCTCCAGAGGAATTTCGGCGCTTTTGGCGTCAACATCTGGATCTGGAAGGAAAGGGCGTTTTGATAGCCAATCCCATCCCCAAAGAGCACAGCCTTCCCGCGGAGAAGATGGAAACCGCTATCCAGGCTGCCATTAGCGTGGCCAGGGAACAGGGCATCAAGGGAAAATCCCTCACCCCTTTTCTGCTTGACTTTCTGGCGCACCACACAGAAGGTGCATCTGTGGAGGCCAATCTGGCGCTGCTGCGCAACAACGTGCTTCTGGCGGCAAAGCTGGCCCAATCTCTGCAGTAAAGGATATAAGCATGAAGATTTACATTTCCACCGATATGGAAGGAATGCCCGGAACCTTCAATTGGGAGCAGGAGAAAACAGACCGGACCAGTGTAAGACGCAACTACACCCGTCATGTGCAGACTGTTTTGGAAAGCATCATCGCCCATCCCCGGTCGGAGGAGATCGATGAGATATTGATCGCGGATTCCCACTCTGCAGGCGACAATCTGGACTACTCTATCACTGCGCTGGACAGACGGATAGACCTTATCTCAGGCTGCCCCCGCCAGTTTTACATGATGCCTGACCTCAGCCCAGATTTCGATCAGGTGTTTCTTCTGGGCTATCACAGCGGCACCGGAGCCCTGCGGGGAAACATGGATCACACCTACTCCAACAGCCGCATCCACAAAATCTTTATCAATGGCAAACCGATGAACGAAGCTCTGATCAACTCTGCTTATGCGGGCTGGATGGGAGTTCCGGTGAGTCTGGTGAGCGGAGACATCACACTGCAATCCGAACTGGCCTCTCCCATGCCCTGGCTCAACTATATACCCACCAAAAAAGCTGTGGCCAAGTTCGCCGCCCGCAACTTTTCCCAATCCCGGGTTGATGAAGCCATCAAGCTTGCCGTGGACAGGGCGCTCAAACTCAAAAAGACGGACATCCCGCTGTTCACTTTCGAAAGCCCCGTCACTCTCAAGATCGAGTTCCACTCCACAGCCATGACCGATCAAGCCTGCCTGATGCCTGATGTTTACAGGCTTGACGGCAGAACGATAGAATATACCCATGCGGATTACTCCGTGCTCTTTGAAGCAATCATGGCTCTGGTCACGCTGGCTGCCAGCGCAAACATCTGAAGGAGGAAGGAAGATGGAAACAACACTGGTTACCATAGCCCAATTTGACGACAACTTTGAAGCAGACCTCGCCAAAGCGCTATTGGAAGACAACGGCATCAACGCCTGGCTGAAAAACGCCATCACCTACTCCATGGTGCCTGGTATCGCCCCGGAAAGGTTCTATATCGAACTGCAAGTCTCATCGGAAGATGAAATTCTGGCCCGGGAGATTCTGTCCGGTCAGCGCAGCTCATCTGAGATTAGAGACATCCTGGTGGCGGAACAAGCGATTTTGGAAGGCCACTTTCAGCTCACCTCGGGCAAACACAGCAACATGTATATCGAAAAGATCCGCCTGTTCCAGAACCCCGCCGCCACCCTGCGCATCTGCGAACTGCTGGCAGAACTGCTGGAACCCCTGGATTACGACACAGTGGTTGGCCCTGCCTATGGAGGCATAGTTCTGGCCTTTGAGGTTGCCAGGATCAACGAAGCCAATTTCCTCTTCACCCAGCGCAAAGACGAAAAAATGACCATCCGCGAAGGATTTGACCTGAGCCAGGTAAAGAAGGCCGTGATCGTGGAAGACATCCTCACCACCGGCGGTTCGGTGAAGGAGGTGATCGCCTGCCTCAAAGACAATGGAATCGAAGTGGTGGCTGTGGCCGCCATTGTGGACCGTGGCGGAGGAAGAGTGGATTTTGGCTGTCCTTTCCTGAAGCTGCTGGAATTGGACATCCCTGCCTGGGAAGCCGAGGATTGCGAACTCTGCCGCGAAGGTATTGTCCTTTCCAAACCCGGATCAAGCGACAAAAAGATCTGACCCCTTGAAACAAATCGCCGTCATCGCCCTCACCGAGAGCGAACACGTTCAGTTGCTGCAGCTCTGGAAGTTCTTTCCCCAGCCGGAAGGAGTGGTTTTTCACCACCTCTATCCCGGCTCGGGAACCACACCAGAAAAACAGGCTGGCTTTCTCAGCTATCACCCCCTCCATGGCGATGAACGGGATCAGGTGGAAAACGCCCAAGCCTGCCTTGCCAAAAACAAGATATCCCTGCTGGTTTTCTCCGGCGCCGTTTCTTATCAGATCTGGACTTCGTGTCGGCAGGAACAGGAAATCGACATCCTGGTCCTCGGCAGGCGGGCTGTGGTCAATCTTTCCCGGGTTAGCCAGGATTCCCTGCCCGCAGAGATCTCCCGCTTTCAGAAAAAAGCTACCACCTGCGTTTTGGGAAGCGAAGCCGCCCGTCTGGCCCCCCTTTCCGGAGTCAGGATCATGCCGAGTTACCAATCCTGGCAGACAGCTCAGCCTCCCTCCCTGTTGCTAACCCAAAATGGAGAGCTGTGTTCGCTGATCCTCAAAGAAGAGCACGCCAACTGCCTTATCCTGCACCCTTGGGAAGACAGCTTTTGTCTCGATCTGGGCATAGATTGTGAAAAACCTGATTTTGAAGACAGCCTCAACCGCCTCCTGGCCGCCCAGACCATCGATCCCGAGCTTATCTTGCCGGAAGCTGGCCAGGCCTACCTGTCTGCACCCCGTTCCTATTCGTTTTTTGCCAAGTATTACGACGCCTACATGTTCCACGTGAACTACGAACAATGGCTGAACATGATGCTGGTCTGGTATCGCCGTTTTACCAAAGGTCCTTTGAAAAGGATTTTGGAACTCGCCTGCGGAACGGCCAAAGCATCTGAGATCCTGGTTTGTAGAGGTTTGGAGGTGGATGCCTGCGACAGATCGCCTCACATGCTCCACGTTGCCGACGCCAAGCCCTGTAAACCGAATCTCTATTTGGCCTCGCTCACCGATCCCATTCCGGGACGCGATTACGACCTGATCTTTTGCCTTTTTGACAGTATCAACTATCTGACGCGCAAGGCGGAGATCAAGACTCTGCTCGACAACTGCGCATCCGCTCTACGCCCCGGTGGAATCTTCATCTTCGACATCTCTACCCTCATGAACAGCCTGCAAAACTTCGACGAAAGCGTGGCCTACACCAAGGTTGAGGACGGCTACATTATCCACGCTTCCGATTATGAAAGTCTTTCCAGGATGCAACTCACCCACCTCACCCTCTTCCGCAGGAACGGAAATCTCTTCTCCCGCTTCGAAGAGAGGCATCAGCAACGGGTCTATAGCTCCCGCGAACTGGTGGAGCTAATTGAAGGCTCTTCCCTCAGGCTGCGCGGTGTGTTTTCCTCAGAAAACCGCAACAACCTACTTTCCCGGCGCAACGGCCCCATCGACATGCGATACGCACGCCTCTTCTACGTATTGCAGAAGGATTGATGACTGAGTTCTACCGTCACGACCTTGAACTGGGCGGGGCCTCTCTGATCGGGGTTGATGAAGCTGGCCGGGGAGCGCTTGCCGGACCTGTGGTGATCGCCTCCGTCAAGTTGGATTACAGCCTGTCCATCGAGGATATTGACGACAGTAAAAAGCTAAGCCCCGCCAGGCGCGAAAAGCTCTATGACCAGATCATCGCCAACGCTCTTGCCTGGAAGATCGTGGAAATCGACAACCGCTACATCGACACCCACAACATCCTGCAAGCCACTCTGGAAGGAATGCGCCAGGCTGTCTGCGCCATTGCCCAACCCACGGACCTGGCCCTCATCGATGGCAACAAAGCCCCTTCAAACCTCCCCTGCCCTCATCTCTGCGTGATAGGGGGCGATTCTTTGCAAGCCTGCGTGGCAGCCGCTTCGATTTTATCCAAGGTACACCGCGACCGCCTGATGGACAACCTCCATCTGCTCCATCCCAATTATGGCTTCGACCGCCACAAAGGATATGGCACCCGGCTTCACCTGCAAGCCATCCGTGAGCACGGACCCTGCCCGCTCCACCGTTTCAGCTTCAGTCCAATCAGCGAATACCGCCAGAAATAAGCTCCCCTTTTGTTTTGTCCTTAAACGCATTATATTGTCTGTGTAAAAATATACACACAGGAGAACCACATGAGAAAACTCATCTTAATCCTGCTCACTCTCGCGGCTTTCAATGTGCTGCTGGGAGTGGATTTCAGCTTCGACGGCGAAAACCGCACCCGCGCGGCCATCTACAACGACGACAAGGACTCACGGGGCAACCATGTGGACAACAAGCTGCTGTTGGGTATGAACAGCGACCTCACCGATGAACTCAAACTGCGTGTCAACCTGCAGTTCGGAGATGTGGTGTGGGGCGGCAATAACGGCGGAGGAATAGCTGCCGGAGTTCCTGTCAGAGCCTATGAACTCTATATCGATTACCGCATCGAAGCCATCAAGTCCAATCTCAAAATCGGCCAACAATATTGGGCGGACCACCGCAGCCTTATGATCGACGACTCTTTTAGCGGAATCATGTTTTCCCACGACGATCTGCTGGGCTTCAATACCGATCTGGGCTGGATTTTGCAGTACGAAGGCGACCGCTACAAAGGTAACGATGTGAACACCTTCCTGCTAAGCATGCAGACTGAAAAGCCCCTCCCGCTTGGCTTGCAGGCCTTCTTCACTCTGGATAACGACGCCGATCAGAACTATCTGACCCTGCTGCCCTACCTCAATCTGGATTTCGCGCCCCTTTCCATTGACCTCACAGGCATAGTTGATCTGACCAGCGTGGATGATGATGACGACATAGATTTCGGTGCGGCCGTCAAGGGAACCGTGACCCTCGAACCGGTCGAATTCGCGGTGGATGTCCTCTACTATGCCAATGAAGATCAGGAGCTGAATTACTCCATCTCGCCTTACTATATGAATGGCCTTTATATCTTCGGCATTGGCGAGCATTTTGACGGCTATATCGGCAACGATGCCATCGACTGGTATTGGGGTCAAACTATGAATAAAGACATGTATTTGGGCTCCGTTGCCTCTATTAAAGCGAAACTGAATGACAAATTCAGCCTCTTCGGAGCGGCCGGTTTGATACTGGATACAGGCTCGGAAGTGAACGGCGGCCTGGAGATCAGCCTGATCCCGGAAAGCCTCGATTTGGCACTCTACGGAGCTTATGGAGCCCATAAAGATTACGATTATAAGAATTACCTCTTCGGCACCACGCTGAAAGCCTCTTTTTAAGCTTACAACCAGATAAGAGAATAACCTGGATTCCTGCGGATCCAGGTTTTTTGTATGAGAGTCTGTTCGCCCTCGCGCGCGCGAGGAGGCTAAGTCTTTGTTTTCCGTAGGTCTTCCTTAACTCGATGAGGGATGACCTAAGGATGATGGCACCAAAGCCAGGAGCAGCAAAGGAGGGAGCTATGAAGGAATATCGTAAAGGTAAGCAATTTATATTTTATGAAGCAAGCATCACAAGCCCTCCTGACTCCCTCCTGATCTCACGTCCCATTGATCGCCCGTTGAACGCCAAGCATTATCCAGCGCGGCGATTACTCAGCGTTCAGTCAGTGATCAATCAGCGATCAAAGTATGAGGGCGGCTCGCCAGGAACCGCCCCCGATACTAACTGTTCAGTCGTGTAAACGCTATTTCATGAGGACCATCTTGAGGATGCGGGTTTTACGGGCGGTCTGGATCCTGGTGAAATAGACGCCGCTGGCCACGCTTTGCTGGGCGTCGTTTTTGCCGTTCCAGACCAGCTGGTGCGAACCTCCGCCCAGTTTCTGGTCGAGCAGGGTTTTCACTTTCTGGCCGCGGATATTGAAGACCTCCACCTTGACCGCGGCGGGAAGGGGAAGGTCGAAAGCGATGTTGACATCCGGGTTGAAGGGATTGGGCCAGGAACGCAGGTTTGCCAGAGGAGGCTGGAGGGGATCATCGGCCGCCAGTTCGTAGTTACTCACGCGGATGTAGCCCTGATAGACGCCTGGCGCGGGAGGTTGCCAGACAAAGCTTTCGCCGCAGCCCAAATAGTAGTTTGTCCCTTCCAGGGAAAGCATGACCTGCCAACCATCCGGGATATTGAAAGGCTCAAAGCTAAAGTCCAGGGGATCTGTGTCGCTCACGCTCAGATTGAAATCCCAAACCTTCTGTTGTTCCTCGCCGCTGAAATCCGTGCGGAAATCGCTTTGCAGAGAAGTTTCCAAGTCTGAGGGATGCGATATGGGGAAATATACTCTGGCCAAGCCAAAAGGAGGCTGGGGACCGGCTGGCAGATCGAGCTTGAAGTCAAGATCATCGGTGGCCATAGAGCTTGCTCCCAGAAGCAGGGTGACCGCTCCGTCCGTCTCGCTGATGGTGGTTTTCAGACTCCAAAGCGGAGCTTGGGGAGTGATATCCGGCGCGGAATAATAGGGACAGAAACGGATCTGGGGATTGGCTTCAGTTCCGCCGTAATACTTGATCAGCAACGACTGGAAAGGCTTCACCCGGGTGGCGGGCGCATAGACTCCGTCATCGAACACATACACCGCGCGCGATACCAGTTTTTGCGAAAGCATCTCGCTAAAGCGGAACAGCGATCCGTTGAGCGTGAAGCTGATATCCTCGATGTCATAGGCGCAGAGATGGGGATTGGGGACGAAGTTCCAGCCTGGAACGAGAGGGAAGCTGATCTCGGTGGATTGGACTGGATTGGTGCTACTGTAGAAGCTGATATCCGGGCTCCACACCCAATAGGCGGTGCCAAAATCGAAATCATCGCTCTGCACCCATTCGCTGGCTTGGGAATCCATATATCCCAGCGAACCTGCGCCAAACACCTCGCTGATGCTCAGATCGGTGTTCAACCAGGGATTGGAACTCATTTTCCAACCGCCATCCAGCATGGCAAGATACATCTGAGGCACCAGGGCGAAACGATAATCTGACCAGAAACGGGTGCGGATGCCATCCACAGCCACCACATCCAAGGCCAGGCGGCAGTCTTGCATCTCGTTCAGATTTGAGGGCAGGGAGAAACTGTAGTTGTACTGGCCGGCAGGAATGAACGAATTGACAAGCAGGCTGTCTGTATCGTTGATGATGGAGAGCTGAACATGGTCAACCAGGAAGGGATATTGATAGCTCCAGTTGAAGTTGATGGTGCTCCCGCCCTGATAGATGCTGTTCGGCAGCCATCCGATGGTGGCTTTGGGCTGCAGGTTGCCCCAGAAGAGGTTCATAGTGCGCACATTGGCATTGGTGTTGATGAACTGGTATGGCTCAGCCAGCAGATTGTGATAGGTGCCGCCATCCTGCAGATAGAGCTTCTCCGCCCGGTCAAAATCTGAACTGGCTGTAATACTGAGGGTTCCAGTCTGATCGGAGCGTACGCGCAGAACCCAGGATTTGAGCTCACTGTCCTGATCGTATCCGCCCTTGATCTCCCTCTGAAGCTGGGTGCCGTTGTTGCCCCAATACCGCTCCCAAAAAGCTGCCCACACATATTCTGTGCCTGGATTGCTCTTGGTTACGTCCCAATATACATCCTGGGCATCCGAAGCGAAGGGATTGGCCCCGAAATTGACCGTGTCCGTGAGAGTCCCCTGCATGTTGCTCAGAGTGAGGGTGTGGATGGGCATAGGAGCCGCGCTGGCAGGATAGTTGTAATAGAATTCAAGGTTGGCCAGGTTGGTGCAGCTCACCTTGTAGGTGTAGGTGACGCCGTTATCCACATCGTTATCCCACCATTCAAAGTTATAGGCGGTGGGGTTGGAAAGGGCTGGATTGGTCTGCCAGGAATCCACCAGCACATAGTCTTCCTCCTCAATCTTGCGATACACCGAGAAGCCATTGTTGTTGGTCTGACCGTTCACGCCCCAGTGGAGCCGGACCTCGTCATCCATGCCAAAGGCGCTGAAAGAAGTGATGTTTGCGGGGGCCAGAATAGCACTCACCTGGTTGGTCAGTTGCGATAAATTCCCGTTTTTATCCTTGGCCCGCAATTTGAAATAGTATTGGCTGGCATTGTTCAAACCCGTCACAGCCACGCTCTGGCAGGCTTGGGAGGCCAAAACCGCCGAGTTGGTGCGGTCAAATATCTGGTAGTTGCTTTCCCCTATCGGTTCTGTGGCAAATAGGATCTGATAGCTGTCAAAATCGAAGGCGGAGCTGCGGTCCCAGCCCAGGGTGATGCTGTTGAGGGACTGGTTGACCACATGCAGGTTCTCTGGATCGGTGGGAGGCAGATTGTCGTTCATGGCAAACATATCGACCAACACCGGCTCCATGTCTTCCAGAACGCGCCGGTAATAAGCCATAAAGTTGGTGAAGAGGTTGTCCATATCCCAGACGCCTGCGCCTTCATCCCATCCATAAAACCATTTGTAGTTATTCTCCGTTTCCTCATAACAGTTGGGCAGTTCGTCCATTTCCGCGTGAAAAAAGGGCTCATACACGTCATAATCGGTGGTTCCCGTCTGGGTGTAGATCATCTGCTGATTCTGGGTATAGGCGGGCAGATCAATATGGTCGTTCACGGGATAGTTGTGTTCTCCGTCGTCAAAGGTAAACTCATAAAGGCTGTAGTTCACGCCGTAAAAGTCGTTCAGAAAGACATCGTCGTGGATGCCCACGGTGTTTTCGGGTATCATCAGATGTCGGCCGGCGTTGATCAAGTCGTTCTTTTGCAGGGAAAGATCGCGGATGGGCAGATTGGGGCAGGCTCTTGGGTTTCCGGCTGAAATCTGCACGTTGGGATAGCCTTGATGCCTGTTCCAGTCATAGGAATGCATCTGGGCCGAAAACTCGCGCCAGGAATAATGCTCCCTCACTGCGTCAGCAAACTTGCGATAGACTTGGTTGAAGGGATGGGCGGCACTGCGGGTGGGATCGGAAATAGATTTGGAGTTTGTATATGGTGGTATATTGCTCCATCTCACTTCCCTGCCAGCTCCGTTGATCATCAGATAAGCCGCGTTCCACAAGTTCATGGCTTCCAATCCGTAGGCTGGGGTGGGGAAGTCATCGCAGGGATGGGGTACAGTGATGATCACTGGCCTGGTGGCCGACGGGTTGTAGATGAACAGACCCCAGCCGTAGGTAAAAGCTCCCAGCTCGTCATCATTTTCGTCCGGCGTACCATTGTCGTCATAATAGCTCATATCGGGGATTTCGCGGATCATATAGTAGGTGCGGCCTGTGTCCGTATCATTGAATTGAACTACCTGATACGGAGACGCATTTGCATCCAGAACACCTTGGGCGCCATCATAGTCGCCCGCCACAAAGAGGTCGAGCATATTGCCCCAATAGATTATATCGGAGGCATTGGGTACGCGAAAGTTCCCAAAACCATTAGTTTGCACATCGTAAGGGGCGTAGGTGTTGTAGTTGGGACTTGCTACCCCCTCGGCCAGATGCGATATCCAGTTGTCATATTGGGCATTCGGCTCGCTTCCATATAGGAAATTGCGCAGCGAACCAGTTTCTACTATCAAAGCATGAGTGCATATAAACGACAAGCAGGCAAGCAATAGCAGAAAGATTTTTTTCATTGTGGCATCCTTTCTGGGTTCCATTTTTTCTTTTTTGCAAATGAACTCCGGCAAGGGATCGAGTCAAGACTTTTCTTGAGCGGCAGCTTTTCAGCCCGGAAACGGTATTCCTCCAACACCCGCTTTGAACCCGTAAAAAGATCAAAACAGCTTTAGCGGGTAAAGTGCTTGACAGTTTGCAGAGAACGCATTTTTTGGGGAGATATGGAGTGTCCGATGAAAAAAAATATCCGTAAAACCTATACTTTTGACGATGTGCTGTTGGTGCCCCAACAATCAAAAATCCTGCCTTCATCAGTGTCTCTGGAGACAAGGATCTCCCGCCGCATAACGCTCAAGATTCCGCTGCTCAGTTCCGCGATGGATACCGTCACCGAATCTTCACTGGCGATTGCCATAGCCAGGGAGGGCGGCATCGGCATTATCCACAAGAATCTGAGCATCGCCGAACAGGCACAGCAGGTGCATTTGGTAAAACGGGCTGAAAGCGGCATTGTGACCAATCCCTATACCATATCCCCCACCGATACCCTGGCCAAGGTGCTCGAGCTGAAGGACGATAAAAAGGTGGGGGGCTTCCCGGTGGTGGAAAATGGGAAGCTGGTAGGCATCCTGACCAATCGCGACATCCGCTTCGAGACCAACACAAAAAGACAGGTGCATGAGCTGATGACACCGGCTGAACGTCTGGTAACAGCGCCTTTGGGAGTGAGCGCGGAGGACGCGATCCAACTGCTGCAGAAGAACAGGATTGAAAAACTGCTGATCGTGAATGAAGATTTCAGTCTGGCGGGAATGCTGACAGTGAGGGACATTCTGAAGCGGATCAACCATCCCAACGCCGTTCAGGACAGCAAAAATCGCCTTTTGGTGGGAGCAGCCGTGGGAGCCTCCGGAGACTTTTTAGAACGAGCCCAGGAACTGACAAAAATGGGAGCGGACATCCTGGTGATCGACACCGCCCACGGACACCACAGCAACATCTCCAAAGCCATTGGGAAAATCAAGGCCACTCTGGATGTGGATGTGATCGCGGGCAATGTGGCCACCTCCAAGGCAACTCAATATCTGATAGATTGCGGTGCGGACGCCGTTAAAGTGGGCATCGGGCCAGGCTCCATCTGCACTACCAGGGTGATTGCCGGCATCGGAGTGCCCCAGCTCAGCGCCATCATGGATTGCGCCGAAACTGCCGCCAAAGCAGACATTCCTATAATCGCCGACGGAGGGATCAAGTATTCCGGCGACTTGGTGAAAGCCCTTGCCGGGGGTGCCAGTGCTGCGATGATCGGCTCGCTCTTTGCCGGCACCGACGAAAGCCCGGGAGAATATATCATTTATAACGGACGCAGATTCAAAAGCTACCGGGGCATGGGCTCCATTGGCGCCATGAAACTGGGCAGCCGGGAACGATATTTTCAGGAAGGGCGGGAAGACAACAAGCTGGTTGCCGAGGGAATCGAGGGTATGGTGCCTTACAAAGGGCCGCTGAAAGACTTTATCTACCAACTGGTGGGTGGACTCCGCTCCGGTATGGGTTATTGCGGAGCCAAAGACCTGGCAACCCTGCGCAACAATGCGGAGTTTATTGAGATCAGCGGCGCGGGTCTCAAAGAATCGCATCCCCACGACATCCTCATCACCAAGGAAACACCCAATTACAACAGCAGTGAATGAATCCGGGCTGAACCCCCAATTGACCGCCCTGCTCAATAGCTTTGTCTATTTCGTCAAGGTGGAAAAAGGAATGGCGGAGAACAGCGTTGAAAGCTACCGCGGGGACATCCAGGACTTTTTGCAATACAATACCAAGGCAATCGCGGAGTATGCGCCCGAGGACATCACGGAGTATCTTGCCACATTGTCCGGTCTGGGGCTGGCAAACACCTCCCTGGCCCGTAAAAGGGTGGCTCTCAAGCAGTTCTTTGGCTTTTTACAGGATAACGAGGTGATTCCTGGCCTGGATTTCGACAAAGTTCCCAAGATCAAGCTGGGCAAGTATCTACCGGATGTGTTGGATGTGGACACCATGTTAAAATTGCTGGACGGACTACCTACCGAAACGTGCCTCGAGCGGAGAAACAAAGTGATGCTGGAACTGCTTTATGGAACCGGTTTGCGTGTGTCTGAGCTGTTGGGCTTGAGCGTACACGACATCAACTTCACCGATCAGGTAATCCTGGTTCGGGGCAAGGGATCAAAGCAGAGATTTGTGCCTTACGTGGATGTATTGCAGCAGCTTCTGAGCACCTATCTTGCACAAACCAGGCCGGAACTCCTGAAGTTTAAAAACAGCGACCTGGTCTTTTTAAATAACCGCGGTGGAAAGCTCTCCCGTATGGGGTTTTGGAAGATACTGCAAAAGCAGGCTCTAAAGGCCGGACTCAAACAGCAGATCACACCCCACACTTTCCGCCATTCCTTTGCCACCCACCTCCTGGAGGCAGGGGTCAACCTGCGTATAGTCCAAGCGCTGTTGGGGCATTCCAGTCTGAACACCACCCAAATCTACACGCATATAGATACTAAGTATATTCTTGAAATACATAAGTGCTATCATCCCAGAGCAAAGGTATAAAGAGGTAAGCCCGTGTTTAAGAGATTTTTGTTAGTCCCGTTATTACTTGCGCTCATCCTGGCTGGAACCTCCTGCAAGGGAGGTGAAACCAAGCAGAAGAAGCAATTACGAAAGGTCCGTGTGGTCTTGGACTGGACCCCAAACACCAACCACGCGGGGTTGTATGTAGCCAAGGAACTTGGCTATTTCGCTAGAGAAGGCCTGGAAGTGGAAATCATTCAGCCGGGTGAGAACACCGCCGAAAAGATCGTGGCCTCCAACCATGCTGATTTTGGCGTGAGTTACCAGGAAAGCGTCACCATAGCCTGCACCCAGAACATTCCCATCAAATCCATCGCGGCGATCATCCAGCACAACACCTCTGGCTTTGCATCGCTCAAAAAGTCAGGAATCAAGTCTGTAAAAGACTTTGAGGGCAAAAGCTACGGTAGTTCCGGCTGGCCATCAGAACTTGAGATCGTGCGCGATGTGATGGCTCATGGCGGGGCTGACTACCGGAAACTAAAGGTGGTAAGTGGAGTTTACGATTTCTTTTCCACCATCGGTAAAGATGTTGATTTCGAGTGGATCTACTATGGCTGGGACGGCGTCCAGGCAGAACGCAGAAACATCGCCATCGACTATCTCCCCATCCGCGACTTGAGCCCGGTATTCGACTATTATACGCCGGTTTTGATCAGCAGCGATATGTTGCTGAATTCTGAGCCGGATTTGGCAAAATCTTTCCTCAAGGCAGTTGCCGATGGTTATGAATATTGCATTGCTAAGCCGGATGACGCAGCCCGGATACTGGCTAAAGCAGTTCCTGATCTGGATGAAGAGCATCTAAAACTGAGCTTGAACTACCTGAAGGATGAGTTCCGTTCGGATGCTCCCAAATGGGGCCAGCAAAAAACTGAGGTTTGGCAACGCTTTGCGGACTGGATGCATCAGAAACGCATCATCCATACAGGCGTCAACGTCACAGATCTCTACACCAACGAATTCCTGCCCTGATGCCTGTAATTCTGAGCGCGGAAGGCCTGGCCAAATCCTTCCTGCTGAACGGCGAGCCCCGGCTGATCATTTCAGGTCTGGACCTGAAGGTCAGGGATGGCGTGTTTCTGAGCATCGTGGGCAGTAGCGGCTGCGGCAAGAGCACTCTGCTTGGGTTGCTAGCCGGCATCACCCGCCCGGACAAAGGAAGAATCACGTTGCGCGGTGAAGATATCACAGGTAAAAGCGGAGTGTTGGGCTATATGCCCCAGGAGGATTTGCTTTTCCCCTGGCTAAACGTGCTGGAAAACGCCCTCATCCCGGTACGGGTAAGAAATGGCGACCTCAAAACCGCCCTTGGGAAGCTCCATCAGCTTTTGCCTGTCTTTGGCTTGCAGGATCACGCCAAACACCTGCCCTACCAGCTTTCGGGAGGCTTGCGCCAAAGGACGGCTCTGCTTAGGACCTGCATGATGGAAACCCCGCTGTTACTGCTCGACGAGCCCTTCGCCAATCTGGATGCCATCACACGGCTACAGTTGCAGGAATGGCTTAGTGAGATAACCCGGGAGCTGAAGCTCACCGTTATACTTGTGACCCACGACATCGATGAAGCGATCAGGCTCTCGGATGAAATTCACCTGATGCAGGGACAACCGGGTAACTTTGTGAAGCGATTTGAGCTGAACGAGGAGACCAAGGCGGACGAAAAGCTGAGAATCGGTCTTAAGAAAGAGATCATCGACCGGGTAAAGGGCACCCTGTAAAAATAGCTGCCTAATGGGTGTATCTGGGGTCCAGGATACGGATTTCCGCCTTGTAGTTATTGCGCAAATCGCGAATGTGCGCCATGAGTAGAAACTCCCGCTTCAGGTGAACCAACCGTGCCTTCAGGCTGTCTTTTATATCCTCAAAGCTGGCGATTTGGGCAGGTTTACGGTCGATTAGCAGCAGAATGTGCCAGCCAAATCTGCTCTTGAACGCGTCGCTGATCTGACCGGGCTGCAGGGCAAACGCCACTTCTTCCAGCTCGGAGATCATTCTGCCCCGGGGAAACCAGCCCAAATCTCCGCAACGCGGGCTACTGGGACAATCCGAACTGGTTCCGCAAATTCGGCGAAAGTCTTCCTGAGTGCTTATTTCTGCCCTTATCCTGCTGGCTTTGCGAGCGGAATCCAGACCTGAGCCGCACACCAATATGTGGGCCGCGTGCACGGTTTCTGGAATTACAAAAACCTCTTTCTGATCCTCATAAAAATTAAGCAGTTGCTGTTCGGATATCTCAATACTCTTGAAGCAATAATTGTGCACGTATTTGCGGATGATGACTCTGCGGCGGGTCTGCTCTTCAAGGTTGCGGGTCTGCTCCATGTCTCTCGGAGCGTTGTCCATTTCTTCCAGGGATTCAAACAGTGCGTCGTCAAATTCGGAATCAGATACGGACAAACCTGTCGTCAAAGCCTGATGCAAAAGCAGGTATCTGTCGATCAACCTGTTGAGAGCGTTTTTGCGTTCCCGAGGGCTGTCTATCCCGCTTAGTTTATGGGTTTCTTTTTGTATCTCGCTATCTGTGATAGCCAAATCGAAAACTTTGGCAACTATATGCATAATGGTTCCTCTGCAGAGTATTGATTAGAGAAAACGGCGGCTGATTAGTTCAGTCACTGACGATATATTAATCTCTGAAGAGCCCAATGTCAAATCAAACTTGTGTTTTCGATACCAGGTGTACTGGCGTTTGGCGTAATTTCTGCTGTGTTGGGCTGCCAAGGCTGTGCAATCCTGCAGAGACACTTTGTTTCTCAACCAAGGCAAAAACTCCCTGTAGCCCAAGCTGCTGAGCCCGGGTGAATGCTCATCGTAGCCAAGTTCCAACAGCCGCTTGATCTCGTCTGCCAGCCCTGCGGCAAGCATCTGTTCCATGCGCCGGTTGATTCGCGCATAGAGTTCTTTCCGGGGTGGATCGAGCAGAATCCTGTATGCCACATATCTTTGCTCGCGCTCCTGCCTGCGCCAGTGTTCGCTGATGGAAATCCCTGTGGCTGCCCAGATCTCCAACCCCCGCTGGATTCTCTGCCTGTCGTTGGGCGAAATCTTTCCCGCAAACTCCGGATCCGCCTCGCGCAGCTCTCCATACATTCTTTCGGGACCATCTGCTGCCATTCTTTGCCTGATGTTGTGCCTGATTTGGGCAGGAATCTCAGGCTGGGGAAAGATACCTTTCAGCAAGCCAGCAACATACATTCCTGTCCCTCCGCAGACAAGTGGAATCCTACCCTGGGAGTGCAAGCGTTCCACCACCTTCCCCGCGTCCTCGCAAAACAAGCCCACATTATAGCTTTGCGATGGTTCGATGATTGATATGAGGTGATGCGGAACCGCCTCCAGTTCGCTACTGCTGGGTTTGGCTGTCCCGATATCCATGTGCCGGTAAACCTGCCGGGAATCAGCCGAGATGATCTCGGTGTCCAGACGCCGCGCCAGCTCGATAGCCAATGCCGTCTTGCCCGAGGCGGTGGGCCCCTCGATGACGATCAGCGGGATCATACCAGGCGCTTGAATTTTTTCTCGAAATCGGTGAGCGAGAACTTGATGATCAGAGGCCTGCCGTGGGGGCAAAAATAGGGCATCTGGCAAGCAAACAACTGGTTTATAAGGTTCAACATCTCCTTGCGCGTAAGCCTTTTGCCTGCCTTGATGGCGGCTTTGCAGGCTATGGATTTAGCCAGCGAATCCCTGAAATCTGAGTTCACCTGAATCTCTTCCTCAAGCTGTTTAAGGATCTCGATAAAGACCTTGCCTCCCTGCCAGTCATCCAGCTCGGCAGGTATTTCCTCGATTACCAGTGAATCGCCACTGAATTTCTTGAGCACAAATCCGGTTTTCTCGAGCAGCTCCAGATTGTTTTCGACCAGCTCCCTGATCTCGCTCGCTATGATAGGGGGAATATCTATCACCAGTGGGATGATCAGCTTCTGGCGCACGGAGGGAGCCCCCTGGGTGCGTTGCAGCAGCTTTTCATAGATGATCCGTTCGTGCGCGGCATGTTGGTCGATCACCACCAGGCCGTCCTCCACCTGGATAAAGATATAGGTGTTGTGCAACTGCCAGGGATTGATATAATCTTCCTCGTTCTTGAGCAGCAAGCGAAAGGTAAAAGAGTCGTTGGGCAGATCGTCGGCTATCTCGAGCTGTTCGTCCTGCTTCTGCGGATTGACAAAGGGAACGCTTGTCTGAACCGGTTCACGGGGTTCGCTCTTGAACAGGTCCTCCTGATACAGGTTGCCATACTCCTTTTTGTATTCCGAAAACCTGGGCACGTCCACCCTGCTTTTGTAGATGCTCTGCTCCACCTGAGTGGCCTTGTGCACTTCACTGCCCAGATTGAACTTCTCCCTCGCGCTGGCAAACTTTTCGTGCTCATAGTTCTTGAGCGCGTCTGTGAGCGTGAGCAGGGTAAATGAGTGCACCTTCCGTTGTTCGCGGAAGCGCACTTCCTGCTTGGCGGGATGCACGTTCACGTCAATCTGCTCCGGCGGCACTTCCAGAAACAGGATGTAGGGCGGGGTGCTGCCCCTGGCCCAAACCCGCGTTTTGAGGATGAACGGCTCGTAGGCTGCCTTGATGCTGTGCCTGAGGGTTTTGTCGTTGATGAACCGTCCGTTGATGAAGGTGTATTGCATATCGATCAATTTATCGCTGCGGTCTTCCAGCCCAAAGATATATCCTGATAGAGTGTAGCCATCGCTGGAGGCGGATATCTCGATGATGTCGTCCGAGAAGAAAGCCGAACCAAACACCTCGCCCATCCTGGCCAGCCGGCTTTCAGAAGCCACAAAGGACAGCCGAGGTTTGCCATCCACTAACAGCCTGAAACTGATCTGGGGATAGAGCACAGCCTGGTAATGCATATATTTGAGGATATGGCGCAACTCAGTCTGAGCGCTGCGGAGGAACTTGCGGCGGGCGGGAATGTCTTTGAACAGGCCCTTCACGGTGATGTTGGTGCCGATGTTGGAAGAGGTTTGCCCCACATTCACCAAGCGGCCAAAACTGTAATCCACCTGAGTGGCCACCGGTTCCTCAGCCCTGCGGGTGATCAGGCTCAGCTTGCTTACGCTGGCAACGCTGGGCAGCGCCTCTCCCCTGAATCCCAGGCTACCGATGTGAACTATATCGTCCACCGTGCGGATCTTGCTGGTGGCATGCCGTTCAAATGCCAGCAGGGCGTCGTCCGGGCTCATGCCGCTTCCGTTGTCGCTCACCTGGATAAGGTCCTTGCCACCGTTTTCCACAGCCACCGCAATCTGCGTGGCTCCTGCATCGATGGCGTTTTCCACCAGTTCCTTCACCACCGAGGCCGGCCTTTCGATCACCTCGCCTGCGGCTATTTTGTTGCGTACGTCATCGGCCAGAATATGGATCGCTTTCATATCAATACCTGAAGATAGAACCGTTGGTAAACTCGCGGATAATCGAGTTGTAAGGCACCAGCGCGTCCGGGATGTCATTCACGTGGTCCAGCAGGCGTAGCAGACGCCGGGCTTCCGTATAGGCTGAACTGCTGGCCGGAACAGAGAGCAGTAGCTTCCAGGCGTGCTTGCGTAGCACCCCCAGTTCGTAGGTCAGACTGCTGTTGAACATATAGTCCGCGTTTTCCTGATAGGGAAAGATATTCTTCTCCTCGCCATCACGCACATCAGGCCAGCGCTGGATGGTCTCCATTGCCGTGTAGCCGCGGTACTGATGATCCCTCACGATTCTGCGGATCAACCTGCAATCGGTGGTGGGAATCCGGTTGTGGTCATCAATGTTGAGCTGGTTCAGGGCACTAATATAGATCTTGACCTTGCGGTTTGCGGGTACTGATGCCGTGAGCATGTCATTGAGTCCATGGATGCCTTCCATCACGATCACGTCCTCAGGATTGAGCTTGATCACCTGATTGCTGGGACGCCGTTTGCCCCGGGTGAAATCGTAATGCGGCAACACCACTTCCTCGCCGTTGAGTAGTTGCGTGAGTTGCAGGTTCAGATAATCCAAATCGAGGGCATGAATGGACTCAAAATCGTAGCTGCCATCCGGCTTGCGCACTGTTCTGTCGCGGTCGATGAAATAGTCGTCCAGCCCGATCACAATAGGCTTGGCTTTGCTGGCGCGCAGTTGAATGGACAGGCGTTTGGCAAAGGTGGTTTTGCCGGAGGAAGAAGGCCCCGCGATCAGGATCAGTTTGATATCTTTGTTGGCATGTATATCCGCCGCGATCTCCGCGATCTTCTTTTCCTGCAAAGCTTCCTCGGTCAGGATGAACTCCGAGACATTATAGTCGTCGATCAGTTTGTTGATGTCTATTATATTGTGCACCTTGAGGATATCAAGCCATTTATCATGTTCCTGGTGTAGCGAGAATATCTTGTTTGGCAACACAAAGGGTCTTACAACTTTGAAATCCGGCCCGGAAGGAAAACGAAGAATGAAGCCCGGGTCTTGGTAAACCACATCGAATTCATTCACGATACTGGTGCGGTCTGCCAGGGGACGTATAAAGGAATCGTAGTATTTGCCACAGCGATAGATCGACACGCTGTCCCGGTAATTGTATTTCAAGTTCTTGACCAGGTCTTTACGGCCCATGGAGCCAAAGATATCCAGGGCTTCCTCGGTGCGCACCTCTATCCTGTCGATGGGAATATCGTTTTCCACAATGCGCTGCATTTCCTCCAACAAGCGCGTGCAGTCATCCGCGGTCCAGAGCTGGTCGCCAAAGAATTCGCAAAACACTCCGTCGCCCACCGAGTGTTCCACCACCAGAGTGTTGTTCTCACCCAGAATATTGTACGCCGCTTTGGCCATCACAAAGATCACAGAATCATGATAGATCCTGCTGCCTTCCGGATGTTTGTAAGTGATGCAATCCACCATGGTATTCTGAGCTGGGACATATTCGTCATTGACATATTGGCGATGATTGATTTTATAGGACAACACGGTCTTGGTGGAGATGTCAGTAGCGCGCACTATCTCACTGATAGGCATGGGATTATCAAGCTCCACCAGACTGTGCTTGAAACCATCTAATCTAAGGTCGATGATCATGGATTATTTCCTTTGTTTTTCCTGATGCCCGCTTCAAGTTTCTTTAGCAGCGGGAATTTGGACGCCCGACGGCATCCGACGCCACGATTATCCGACCTGTTAATTAGTCAAGATTTTAGGAGAAGAACAAGTGAAGAGATTGAGTAAGAAGCAACTCCTGCTCAGGGAACTCCGCTATATCGGCGGGATTCTCATTGGAGCGGTATTTTTTGCCATCGGCTATTCTTGGTTTTTACTGCCCTACAACATGGCTCCGGGAGGTGTGGGAGGCTTGTCCCAGATCATCAACCGTTTAACAGGAATTCCAAACGGAATCAGCATGATTATGATCAACGTCCCCCTCTTCGTGATTAGCTTTATCTTCATCGGTAAGTCGTTTGGGGCCAAATCTATTTTTGGCATGCTGGTCTCCTCTTTGATGACGGACTTTATGCACCTCAAGGTTCTGGCCCGCCTGGGTTGGGTTGATCTTGCCAAACACACATTCGTGGTGGGTGGACACACCATCCATGCCTTCCTCGGTCCGGAGGACATGATTCTTTCAGCCATTGCCGGTTCAGTGACTCTGGGACTGGGTTTGGGCATGATCTTCAAATCCCGCGGTTCCACAGGCGGCACAGATATTCCCGTGGCCCTCATCAAGCAAAAAGCTGGAATTTCCATCGGTACCGGATACTATTTTGTGGAAACCGGCATCATCCTGGCTGTGGCATTATTCTTAAAAGACCCCAAGGTATTGATTTTAGGATACATCAACCTCTTTATCACCACGAAGATCACCGACCTCGCCTCGGAAGGCCTGCCCTACATCAAGGGTGTGTTCGTGATCTCACCCAGGGTTGATGAGATCAAGGAAGACATCTACGCCGAGCTTGACCGCGGCGTCACCTTCTTCAAAGCGCTGGGCGGCTATAAAAAGAAGGAAACCGAAGTGCTATTCTGCGTGCTAAACCGCCGCCAGGTACCCCAACTCACCGACATTGTCAAAGACATTGATCCCGAAGCCTTTATGATCGTGACCGATGTCTATGACGTGCTTGGCTATGGCTTCAAAAGCCGAAAGCTGGATCTGAGCGACTGACGCCCTCCTTTCCAACCATTGCTCGAGCTTGAGTCTTCCGTAGGTCATCCTTAACCCGGTAAGGGATGACCTAAGGATGATAGCCCCAAAGCCTCTGGCAGCGAGGGACGGAGGTGTGTAATAAAATGGGGTATGTTCTGATATTTATATTGATTCAGAACGTATTCCGTTCATATTAACATACTTTCAGATAGCAAGATACCTCATCAGTTCAAAGACGGTCTCTGCCGATTTTGATGGCAACCTGTCAGGGTGAGGCGCTTTCGATCTGCAGGATCCTGTCCCGCAGTTCCGCGGCCCGCTCAAAATCAAGCCTGGAGGCTGCCCGCTTCATTTCTTTCCTTAGCAACTCCAGCATCTTGTCGCGATTGTCCAGATCAAGATATTGGAAGAATTCCTCTTTGTCCGGTTTTGCCTCTTCCTTTGCTTTGTCGATTGAGGCGTAACCTTCGGCGATAGCAGTGGACTGCATGATCTCCTCTATCGTTTTGGTAATGGTCTGAGGAGTGATTCCGTGGAGTCTGTTATACTCCAGTTGCTTCTGACGGCGGCGGTTGGTCTCATCCAGGGTGCGCCTGATGGCGTCCGTAATCTCGTCCGCGTAGAGTACCACCTTACCATCCACATTTCTGGCGGCGCGTCCCGAGATCTGGATCAGCGACCTCGCTGAACGCAAAAATCCGGTCTTGTCCGCGTCCAAAATCGCCACCAGTGACACTTCCGGCAAGTCAAGGCCTTCCCTCAGCAGGTTCACGCCCACGATCACGTCGAACTCGCCCAGGCGCATGGCGCGTATTATCTGCGCGCGTTCGATGGAGTCGATCTCGCTGTGCAGATAGCGGCATCTGATGCCCGCGTTTTGCAGATAGGTGGTGAGGTCCTCGCTCATGCGTTTGGTGAGGGTCATCACCAGCGCTTTGTGCCCCCTGGCCACCCTTTCCCTGATCTGGCCGATGAGGTCGTCCACCTGGTTGCGAATGGGTTTGACCTCCATTTCAGGATCCAGCAGTCCGGTGGGACGGATCACCAGTTCCACGATCTCGCCCTGGGTGAGTTCCAGTTCATAATCAGCCGGCGTGGCGGACATAAAGACCACTGTGCGCATATAGTTTTCAAACTCCTCAAAACGCAGGGGACGGTTATCAAAAGCAGAGGGCAGCCGAAAACCGTAATCCACCAGGTTCTTCTTGCGGGTATAGTCGCCCCCGAACATCCCATGCACCTGGGGGATGGTGACGTGTGATTCATCTATGATAAAAATAAAGTCTTCGGGAAAGTAGTTCAGCAGGCAACTGGGCGGTTCTCCGGGCGGCGATCCAGTGAGGTGGCGGGAGTAGTTTTCAATGCCGGAACAGTAACCCAATTCAGCCAGCATTTCCAGATCGAACTTGGTGCGCGACTTGATCCTGTCCGCTTCCACATATTTCTGGTTTTCCAAAAAGAAGGCCACCCGCTCATCCAGCTCGCGCTCGATATTCTGCAGCGCGCCGCGTAGTTTGTCTTCGTTCATAATGAAGTGGATGGCGGGATACACAGGATAGCTGTCCACCTTGCCCAGACTCTGGTAGGAGATGGGATGCAGCTTTTCCAGGCTCACGATTTCGTCGCCGAAAAACTCCACCCGCAGGCAATGTTCCAGATAAGCGGGATAGATATCCACAATGTCACCCCGCACGCGGAACGCTCCCCGTTCAAAGGCAATGTCATTGCGGCTGTAATGGGCTGTCACGAGCTTTTGGAGCAGGCTGTCGCGATCCATTTCCATACCCACTTCCAGCCTGATCAACGCTTCCCGGTATTCCTCGGGCACGCCAAGCCCGTAGATGCAGGAGACGGATGCCACGATGATCACGTCCCGCCGCTCCATCAGGCTCATGGTGGCACGCAGGCGCAGCTTTTCGATTTCATCGTTGATATCCGCGTCCTTTTCGATGTAGATATCTTTGCCGGGAATGTAGGATTCCGGCTGATAATAGTCGTAATATGAGATAAAGTACTCCACTGCGTTTTCCGGAAAGAGTTGCTTGAGCTCACCATAAAGTTGCGCGGCCAGGGTCTTGTTGTGGGAAAGCACCAGCACCGGACGGTCGAACTGAGCGATGGTGTTGGCAATGGTGAAGGTTTTGCCGCTGCCGGTTACTCCCAGCAACACCTGAAAGCGTTTATTTTCCCTGATCCCAGCCACCAGGGAAGCTATGGCTTCCGGCTGGTCGCCGCTGGGCTCATAATTGGAGTGGAGTTTGAAAATTCCCATGATACCTCTGCTCTTGTCTGTTTGGCATTCCTGCCGTCTAGCTTTTGATTGCTTGGATTTGAGACGAGTCTTTTTTCAGTTTTAACTTGACTTTTATCTTTGTCGCCAAAGCTTGGACACAGATAAATGAGAAGCTCGTTTTTGTCGAGAAAATAAACTGTGGAGCGATAAAATGTCTGAAGACCTGCAAATCAATTTTGAAAACCTGCTCAAACTGGGCTATGCCGTGGTGGATGTCCGCTACAAGGATTACGATGTGTGCCAGGACAGCCTCAAACTGGTCATTGCCAGAGTGGACTCCGACCGGGATGAGTTCTATCAGGATATGCTCAAACAATACACTTCCATCGAGTTCAAACCCAGCGAGATGTTTGAAGTCTGGACCGAGATCCTCAACCACAAGATCGTCACCAGCAAAGCCCTCAACCGGGATATTGCCATCAAGGTGGCAGCCCTGGATTATATCGAGACAGTTTATAAAGCCCGATGATCGGCCAGATCCTGCTGATTATCAAGCCCAAAACTGTTGCCCACGGGCATGTAGGACACATCTTCTCCCTTATGGAAGAAGCGGGATCTCCGCTGCGCAAGGCGAGAGGCAGGTATAATATGGGATATCTACGCGAAAGGCATCACTGAGAAACGCAGCCCACGCACAGGACAGCGCAGATAAAGCAAAGCGGGAAATCGGCTTGGTATTTCCAAGCTGACTTGCATAAGCAACAGACAACCCCTTACAGTTTTTAGGAGCAATACAAACCATAAATACTACTCCGTTGGTGAGAGTTAAACACTCATTCTCGGTTTGAATACAGCGATATCCTGTCATCATACAGAAACACAATCAGTTATGCCTTATCACAAAAGACCTACAGCCAGGTTTTCGCAGCTCAGAATCGCTATTTTCATCAAATACAAACCATTGGCAAGCTGAACCATATTCTCGAATTTGCAGAAATATATTGACAAGATACTACATCTTATATAAATATGGTTTCGTGAGCTGGATTGAAACAGATCCCTCACGAAAATGAGCAAAAAAAAAGGAAGGAGGATTCAGATGAATCGCAAGTCCCTTGTTCTGTTGTTGATATCACTTGTCCTTGTGGCAAGTGGCTTATTCGCTACCGATAGCCGCATGACCGCATTGGGCTATCCCTATGGATTTATCCGGGATGACACAGATATCCACACTTTTCCCTCCACTATCTTCAGATACAATCGCAGCGTAAGCGGAGAGCTCCTAACAGCTGGTAATTCCTTGGATTGGACAATCGGCACCAATGTTCCATTAAAAGCCAATGTGCTGGGCTTTTACCTCAATCTGCCCACGCAAGTGGATTTAGACGGCCATATCAACTGGCCCGGTTTTGATCTCGATCTCAGCCGCAAGGTCCAGTTCTACTATGGCTTCAAGGATAAGTTCGCCCTTGGCTTCGGCATGGCGATCGACAGTGAAAAAAACACTCGTGAAATTGATGCTACCAATACCGATTACACCGAAGACCTGAGCGCTCACTACTTTGAGATCAGTGCTGGAATGAGTGTTGACAAGATGGACTTGGGCGCCAAGATCTATCTACGTGGCGCCTCCGCTGGCGATGACGATAACAACGCCATTGTTGACGAATCCAGTCACTCAGGGCTTGGAATCACGCTCGGTGGCCGCTATTTCATCCAGGAAAACAACAGTTTGGATCTGGTGGCCCTCGCCAACCTCGGATTCGAGAGCATGGGCGACAAGGTGGAGTATGGAGCAGGCAATGCAGAGGAAGAAACCAGCTATTCCCGCCTGGGATTCGGACTGGGCGTGGGCGCGGATTACAAGATAGCTCCCAACCATCACATTGTTCTCACCGTGAAACCCATCAATTTGATCTCAATGAGTTCCACCAATACCAACTCGGTGAACAACGACGAGTTTAAGGATGGGTTATCGCTGGTGTTCCTCCCCGAATACAGCTTGGGTGTTGAATCTCAAATCACAAAATGGCTCACCGGCAGAGTGGGAGCCAACCAAAGATATGTGTTCTGGAAAATTTCTGAAGAATCTGAATATTCTTCTGGTAATGATGAAATTGAGACCTGGGCTAACTATGACTCCTTCTTTGATATGAACCTGGGTCTGGCTTTGCACTTTGGCAAATTCACGGTCGATACGGTGTTCACCAAGAGCCTGTTGCATGATGGACCGGACTTCCTTGGCGGACAAACCGCTGGTCTGGCCAATCAGGTGTCTGTAAAATTCGAATTCTGATAACCTATAAACCAAATAATAACAAGGGACACCCTCACGGATGTCCCTTTTTCTATATTCTGGCTGAGCGGATCAGAGACCCAGGCCGGAGATATCCAGTCCCAGATCCTTCACCATAAACTCGATGTCCTTTTGCAGATTGGGAATGATGGGCACACCCAGTTCGCGCACCTCTTGTTCTTTCTCATATTCTTTTTCGCCTGCCACCCAGATGCGGTCCTGTCCCGGGAAACGGCGTGAGTTTTGCAATTCGCGGCAGATTGCCCCTGTGGTTCGCTTGAAATCGTCAATCTCTGTGAAGAAGTCGATGTTGATGGCCAAAAAGAAATGTCCCAGTTTGTATGGCGCGGCCTTGCCGGAGGCATCCTTGCCCAATAGCTGGTTAAGAAACGCACCCTGTTGCAGGGCCGAGCAAAGAATTTCCACCATGGTGGAAAGCCCGTAGCCCTTATGGCTTCCGGTGAGTTCATCTGTCCCGCCGATGGGAAGCAGGGAAGCGGTCTGCTTCACCAGATCGACCAGGAGTTTGGGTGTGTCGGTTTGAGGCTTGCCCTCCAGATCTATTGCCCAGGCGGGGGGAGTGTCCTTTTCTTCCCGGGCATACTGTTCGATCTTACCCCTTTGGGTGATGGAGGTGGCGGCATCGTAGATGAACGGATAGGGCAGGTCTGTTGGCGCGCCGAAACAGATGGGGTTGGTGCCCAGAAGAGGTTCAACCCCATGGGTGGGGCAAATCGAGGGGCGGGCGTTGGTGAAAGTGAGGCCCAGCATGTTCTGCCGGCAGGCCATATCAGCGTAGTAGCCGCAGATGCCATAGTGGGTTGAGTTTCTCACTGCCACCGCTCCCAGGCCGTATTGGGAAGCCTTGCGGATGGCCTCGCTCATAGCCCTGAAACCGATCACGTGTCCCATGCCATGGTTGCCGTCCCACACTGCCGTGGCGTGTTTGTCGCGGATCACCTCGATCTGGGTGACTGGTTTCTGGATGCCCGCTTTGATGCGGTCGTAATACATCTTGAGGCGTCCGATGCCGTGTGATTCGATACCGCGCAGGTCACTGGCAATCAGTATATCGGCGCAGATGCCAGCGTCTTCGGCAGGCACTCCGATGCGGGTAAAAACTTCGATCATAAAACTATGCAGTGTCTCAATTGGAAGGCGTTTCATGCTTTTCCTCCTTGCTTGGAATGGTTCAGAATCTCATCTGAAATAACTATGGATTGAAGAGGCGGGAAACCGTTAAAATTGACAGAGGAGTAGCTCTGAGTGTATGCTCCTGTGGTGAAGATGTAAACCCTGTCTCCCGGAACCGTGGTTTCCGGCATGTGATATTTATAAGATTCATACATGATATCCATGCTGTCGCAGGTGGGGCCAGCCAGGATGATCTCATCAGCCAAGCCATCGCGTTCAAAATAGATGGGAAACTTGATCGATTCGTCGATGGTCTCGATCAAGCCGCCGAATTTGCCCACATCCAGGTATACCCATTTGTAGAGATTGTTCTTGGCTTTGCGGGTGATATTGATGATCTCGGAAACGATGATGCCGGCATCCGCCACCAGGGAGCGTCCCGGCTCCATATTGATCTGAGGCATGTGGTCGCCAAAGTCTTCCTGGATGAAGCGCACGATCTCATCGCTGTATTCCTGCACGGAAAAGGTGGGATCCACATAGCTGGCGGGATAGCCGCCGCCGATGTTGATCATCTTGAGCTCCACCCCTTCCTCCGCAACCGCGTCGAAGAGATATTTGCAGCGTGCGATGGCATCGTCCCACTGCCCAATGTCGCGCTGCTGCGAACCTACATGGAAGGAGATGCCCCAAGGGTCGAGGTTGGATTCCGCCGCTTTGAGGATCAGTCTGTAGATCATATCCGGGTGAGCGCCGAATTTGCGAGAAAGAGGCCAGTCCGCTCCTGTTCCCTCGGTGAGGATGCGAAAATAGACCTGCGAGCCGGGAGCGTTTTGCGCGATGGCTTCCAGATCGTGCTCGCTGTCGGTCACAAACTTCCTGATGCCCTGCTCAAAAAAGTATTTAATGTCCTTGGCTTTCTTGATGGTGTTGCCATAGCTCATCCTCTCCGGCTCCACTCCCAAGCGCTGAAGCTGGCGCAATTCGTACACAGACGCCACATCGAAGTTTGATCCCAAAGCGTGCAGAAGGCGGAGTACCTCGTCGTTGGGGTTGGCCTTCACTGCATAGTAGATGGAAGCCAGTGGCATGCTCTGTTGCAATTCCAGATACTTGTTTTTGATGACATCCAGGTCGATGATCAGGATGGGGCAATCCAGACCCCGGGCAAAATCCCTGATCCGGGCAAAACGCTGCGGATCAATATAGCGGCTCACATTAAAGTGATACGGCTCTCTATACATGGGCATGTCCTTTGTGTTTTTTAGTGGCGCCAGTTTGTGAGCTGGCCAAATATGTCAACCTTTCTGACGGCGGTTTATGGAACACCCTGCCATTCGCGAAACAGGCGTTGCCCGCAAAGGGCGGATTGACCTTTATCAATAGTCCGGCCGGGAATAGTTCATGCGGCTCAGGCTCTGCCTGAACTTGGGGGCAAAGATGCTATCCGGGTTGTTTTTCAGGAAATCTCTGGCCATGAGCTGCTCACTTTCGCCGTCGGTGGTGAGCACCAGCTTGAGCAGAGCAGCGTATTCGGCGCAGACCTCGTCCTGCCACTCGTGCTCCAATAGGGTTTTGGCCTTGTCCTGCCGGGCCAGAAGGATAGCCCACTCACTGGCCAGGATGAGCAGTTCCTCATCTCCGTTGCGTAAAAACACGCTCTGCAGGCTGTCGATAGCGGCGGGATCGCGGAGCATCATCAGACGGTTGGCGCCAAAAAAGCTTTCCTTATCCGTTTCTTGCAATCCCAACACCAGCATCATCTGATAGATGGCGTCATTGGCAAAGGCACCTGCCGGATGCGCGATCAGATAGTTGTTCATCAGGCTATCAGCCAGTTCGGTATTTCCCCGCATCAGTTCCAGGGTGAAAAGCAGATAGTCCCTGGTCTCGCCGTGCCTGGGCTCCCTCACCTGCAGCAGCTTCTGCCTGGCTCGGTCATAATCCTGTTGAATGATCAGCAGCCGAACCACCGCTAAATCCACATCCTGCAGGTCAAAGTTGTTGTTGCAAAACTGTCTGGCATCACCATACCAGTCCAATGCCGCGGGGATATCCTTGGCAGTGGCCAGGGCTGTCTCCGCGAGCAGTTTCCGGGTGGCCAGGTTCACACCCTTGCGGAAGAGGTTTTGCCGCTCGCGCATCTGGGGTTCCGCGCTTATCTGGAGCAGGATTTGTGCTGAACTGCCATAGTTTCCATTGCGAAACTGGATCTGGGCCTGGCGCAGCTTGTATTCGTTCCGGTCGAAGGCCTCCCCGTCCAGGCTGGCCAGATACTCAAAGGCAGGCAGGGCTATCCTGTCGTTTTGCGCAGTAAACTGTTCGTTAGCAAAGCGGGTCAGCTTATCCAGAGGGAGTTGCTTGTAGATTTCCAGCGCCTGCAGATACTCCTGCTGGGAGACCAGGATGTTGGCATAGAGTTCCCTGAGCACCTCGCTGTCCCTGCTGCGCACGTGGTTGCCGATCACCCGGAGCATGGAGGGATCCTCTTTGATGATGGTCTTGCACTGGTTGTTTACAAAATAGAGGTTGGGCGGATTCTGCTCCAGCCAGGTGAGATACTCACTCACCGCAACATCGAACTGGCGGAAATTGAGCGCGCTGTTTGCCATCTCCAGGCGGAAAAGATCGGGTTTGCCCAGTTGTTTCCTCGCATCCCGGTAGAGGCGCAGGACTTGTTCAAAGAATCCCCTGCGTTCAAAAAAGGACGCCAGCAGCCGATAGTTGCCCTCGCCGTAGTTTTGCCTTTGCAGATAGGCCTGGCTCAGATTCCAGGCTTGTTCCGGCTTGCCCCGCATGATCAGCAGTTGGATTTCCTGCTCGGTAGCCTGATTCTCGGGCAGAGACCGCCGGTAGCGTTTGAGCAGCTCCTCCGCCTTGTCCAACTGTGAGGTTTGAAAATAGACGTTCATCAGTTGCAAAACGCTGTTGGTATCGTTGGGATACTTCTCCAGAATCTGCAGGAAGATCTTCTCCGCCTCCGCGAACTGGCGTGCCCCAAGCTGCGCGTAGGCTTGCTGGGTGAGGATTTCCCGCTCGTTGTATTGCCCCCATGCCGGGCTTGACACCAGCAGCAGGAAGGCCGAGAAAAGCAGAAAGAGGCAGGCTTTGCTATTCATTGAGCAGCTTCAGGTATTTGAGGATCACCTGCTGATAGGCAGGCGGGAAAAGGCGGTAAGCGTCATCCAGCATGGCTTTGCGGCGCAGGTTGTCAAAGTCTTCCGCGCTTTCGGCCTGGCGCAGGCTGGGATCCGCCGCCTCACCCTTGCGTTTTTCCGTGAATTCCCTTTTATTGATGGAACGCTGGGCATCCAGCAGGCGGGAAACGATATTTTCCTGCTTCTCAAGCAGGTCTTGGGAAAGCTGGTTGGAGCGGAGCTGGCGCGATACCGCCTCCGCTTCGTCGATGATCTTTTTGATGGCATTACCCTGTTTCTGGGCGGCGGGGTCGTTTTGCAGGGCGCGTTTCAGGTTGTCCGCCAAGCGTTGCTGGTCGGAAGCCAGCTTTTGGATTTGTTGCTGCATGGCGGCGTCCATCCCTCCCCCCTGCTGCTGCATCTGCATCATCAGTTGTTCGGTGAGCATGGTCATCGCCATCTGCTGCTGTCCCATCTGGTCAAGGGTTTGCAGCAGCGACTGCATCCCGCTTCCTCCCCCGGAGCCAGCCGAAGGGTTGTTCAGCGCCTGCATCAGGTCATAGACCATCAGATTCAACCCGCGCTGGATCAGCTCCATCTGGGGCGGGATTTTGCCATACATGGTCTCATTCACGTTCACAAACACCTCCCGGTAGGCTTTGTTTGTGTCCGTGAGGTCGATATAGAACTTGGGCGGGACAAAGAGGCTGACCTGCGGCTTGCTGAACAGCCGGTTGAGCGATATCTGCACACCTTCATATTGCGAGATCAGGTCAGGAACTATCACATAGGGATCGGGGCCCAGGCGCGAGCGCAGTTCCTCATGCTTTTTGGAGAAGATGAGCAGTTCCCGGATAGCGTTTTGCATCGCGGTCATCACTTCCTGCTGGCTTCCTCCGCCCATGGAGTTTTTCATCTCCCCCAGCCTTAGCGTGAAGCGGCGCATTTTTTGCAGCAGCTCCGCCTGGGTCTGGCTGGAAGCCTGGCGCTGGTTTTGTTTCAGTTGGGAAGCGCTCTGCTGGATTTGCTGTTGCATCTGGCTGTTTTTCATCTGCTCCTGCAGTTCGCTCAGTTCCTGCCCCATTTGTTTGTCCTTTGCGGGATCCAGCAGTTCCTTGGTCTTTTCAAGCTGTTGCTCCAGATTCTTGAGCATCTCCCCTATCTTTTCCTGTTCCTGAGCCAGTTGCTGGCTGTCCTGGCGCGAGGAATCGGTCTTTTCTTTCAAGGCTGCCTGCATCTGCTCCATCTCTTTGGCCAGCTCCAGGGCCTTTTCCATCGCCTGTTCCTGCTTGATGCTTTCCAGCAGTTGCAAGGTCTGGTCTATCTTTTTGCTAAAATCCTCCATCGAAAACTTGAAGTTTTCCATGGCCTTCCTGAGTTCCCTGGGATCCATCTTTTGCAGCGCCTCGCCAAAGCGTTCCATTGCCTTGCGCAGTTCGTCGTTGCTGATCTCCTCCATCAGTTCCTGGATCTTTTGCATCTTGGCGATCGTTTCCCTGGATAGCGCTTCGTTGCGCTGCAGCTTGTTGATCATGTCCTGAAAGTCGTCCGCCACCTGATCCACCTGCTCGCTCAGCTTTTCCTGATCCTGCAGGATCTTTTCCAGCTCTTTTTTGTCTTCCCATTTGGGATCCTTGTCTTTCAGCAGTTCACGGCGCTTTTGCTCAAAGTCTTTTTGAAGCTGGCGCGATTCCTCCAGCGCGCTTTGCAGTTCGCCCGTCTTCATGCTCTCCTGCCGTTCTATCTCGCGGTAGATTTCCTCGATGGAAGGGAAGCGAGCTTTATACCTTGCGCTCTGCGCGCTTTGCCGTTCCGGAGAGTTGTCCTGCACCTGGGCCCAGTAGGTCACAACATCGCCGGGCAACATCCCCAGGGGCGAGAGGTCGAAGCTGTAATCCAGGTTCAGCAGCTTGGAAGTGATCACGGAGCGGATGCTTGCGGATTGCGGCTCGTTGTTGTTCAGTTGCCAGTGCAGGGTGAGGTTGCGCAGGCCGAAATCGTCGTCCGCGGAGATGATCAGAGGCAGGCGCTGGCTCTGATCCAGGGTCACATCTTCCCCCGGAAAGAGGATGCGCACCTGCGGCGGCAGATCGGGGGTCACGCTGATCGTCTTCTGTTCCGGGGCGGATTTGCGTCCCAACTCGTCGGTCAGTTCCAGATACCAGGTCTGGGGCTCGGTCACGGTCAGCCGGACGCTGAACTCGCTCTCGCCAATTCTCTGCATCTGCTTTTCCGTTCCATCCCCGAACTTCATCACCGCCTGTTTTACCGGGATATTGGTGGAGATGGAGAGGATGGCCTCGCTGTGCTTGAAAGCCTCGATATTGCCATAGCTAAGGCTGTCGATGGCGCTACCCAGGCCTGTATAGGCGGGATATTTGTAGTGCACCTCCCAGCTTTTGGCAAAAGGCTCATCCAGGCACACCACCTTATACAGCGCGGATTTTGCCGCCTCGTTCTGGATGTAGTATTCAAAGGAATTCTGGACGGAATCGAAACTGTAGCTCTCGCCGCTCATCCCAAGTTCGCGCCACTGGCTGTCCCAACGGTAAAAAAGCCTGTGTTTGAGGCGCGTATCCGCATCCACCACCCGGATCGTGAGCTGCTGGTTTTTACCCACCGTGGCGTTGCCCGGGCTAACCTCGATGGTGCTTTTGTAGTTCACTGTTGCGGCTTTGTTGGTATAAAACTGCCTCAAAGCATAGTGGAAATCGTTCCAGGTGAGCGCCCACACGCTGCCGATGCCAAGCAGGACGAAGAGCAGCAGCCAGCCCTCGCCGGCTTCAAACGGGCGCGGCAGACGGTATGATTCCCTACCCAGGCGCTGGCTGGCTTTACCCGCCAACACGTCCAGCACTGGCTCTGCGGTTTTCTGCTGCCTGAGCTCAAAGAGATTCTGATACAGGTCGTCGCCGTGGTCCACCTGCCTGTCCAGCCAGCGGGCGGCGCTCAGTTCCGTGTAAAACCCGCGCGATGCCTTGAGGAAGATATATATGAGCAATAGCGCCAAAGACACGCGCACACAGAGATTCAGATAGAAGAGCACCCTCGACTCCGGCGCCAGGTTCAGCCAGGCCAGATAGTAAAGATGGATACCCGCCGCCAGGCACAGCAAGGCCAGGACCACTGCACGGACCATTATTCGCAGGTTCAGCCCCTGCTTGTAGTTACGCAATTTGTTCAAAAACTCGTTCATTGAGGAGTTGTGCTCCGATGTGACAGTTCCAAGAAACCGCTATTTAGTCAATCACTATCTTGATACCAGCGCTTTCGGGTATTCCTGCGCTCAGAATCTCCCCAACCCAAACTGCGCCTCCAGTCTTTTTATATTTTTCATCCACGAATTGCGCGAATTAACACGAATTAAAAGAGCATGAAAGGCGAAAAGGTGCCCCCAAACAAGCATCCTGTCCAAATACAACAGGCATCATTTGTTTGACAATCTCATAAATAAACCTATACATTCTGCAATATCCTTCATAGCGCCCTCCCTTGCTGCTACTGGCTTTGGAGCCATCATCCTTAGGTCATCCCTCACCGGGTTAAGGATGACTGCCGGAAGACCCACGCAGGAGAGGGAGATGCAAATGAGACTCACCCCCTCATAGTATATAGGTGCTATGAAAAGTGGAAAGGAAATAGAACGCGGATAACAGGATCGACTGGATCTGCAGGATATAGATTGGGAAAGACCATTGGTGAAATGGCGCTCGCTAAGCAGAAACAAACCACACCAGACTTAATACCGTGTCATCACGGGCTTGACCCGTGATCCAGTCCCTTAGGTTGGCAAAGTCCGTTTGCCACAGCGACCGGAGGTCTCTTCCAAACAGGCAACTCCGTTGCCTCTGCCGAACGGACTTAGGCAGCCCTTAAATTACAAGAATTGCATAGAGGATATGGCACAAGCACAAAATCGGACCTGTCGTGTAAAGAATGGCTGCAAAAGTTATTGACATTCTACGCGATTGTCCATCACATGATTCTAAATAGAAAGAGCTGGAGCAGCAAGATGGTAAAATACCGTATAATGCCGCTTTTTGATATATTTTATAATCCTGGCCTGTTGCCCGTCAGATGGGCAAGCACTGAAGGGAGGAAGCCATGAAAAGATATTTGTATCTGGCTTTATTGGCTGGAATGCTGTTTGTGATGAATTCGTGCATTACCGAACCGGAGTTTCCACATTATGAGCCCTGGCTTTGCAGCATCAATGCCGATGGGACGGGGTTCAGGAAGATCAAGAAAGTAGATGGTTATTTTGGCACAACCGGATTCTGGGATATCTACATGACCAAAGACAAGCGGATCATCTTCTATGGTGAGAAGCTGTGGATATCGGATACAGATACAATCAGGATTGAACAGATTACTCCAGATAATCTAACCCTAACCCATCTTCCCCCACGGCTTTCCCAATCCCCCGATGGCAGCAAGCTGTATTTCGCTGCCGATAAAAACATCTATCAGCTTAGCTATCCGGATTATCAGCTTACGCAGCTAACCAATCAATCAACAAGGTGGCTCAGAAATCCAATCGTATCTGATTTGGGTAATTATATCATATTCTCTTCCAATGGCTACGGTTATCCTGCCAAGCAAACTGAATACCTCTATTATATGAAGCTATCATCTGGTGAAGCGACAATTGTTCCTACTGCCGATTCAGTGTCAGCAAATGGGATGTACATTGAAGCTACACAGACGCTATATTTTGAGAAACTTGGACAAGGACTTTGGAAGTCTCGTTTAGATGGTACTTCCCAGGAGTTAATTGATAATAATAATAGGGGTGCGGATCCGAACTCACTTTTTTCCTTTTCAAATGACTTGTGTTATGTATTGAGATGGAACTCATATCCAAATACAAGCTTAAGACTTTTTAACTTGGTAGATAATTCTGCTAATGATCTCCCCGCATATAGCCTTGGCTATGAAATGCCTTTAGGCAGATTTTCAAAAAGTAACAATTATCTATTCTATGTTCCTAAGAACAACCCACACACAGTAATGATTTATGATCTGAGTACAGGTGAAGAAAGAGATCTATTTGAAAACATCACTCAAGGGACTATATCCCGGTTTATATACCTCGCCCCTACTTGGGATGGCTCTAAGTTGTATTTCTATGCAAACATTTCACTGAAGTAGGGGGATTAAATGAGAGATAACCAATCTTATCCCATATGCTTGCTTCAGATAATACCATCATAAACACCATGCTGTTTGCCGAGTCCAGCCCCAATTCATATCAGCGAATAATGCACCGCCATGCAGGCATGGCTCTTTATAGTGGAGGTATCTTATGCCCAATAAGTCGATTGTGATCATGTTTTTGCTTGCCCTGTTGCTCATCAGCGCCTGCGCGCCTGGCACCGGCAGATTCCATCCGGAACGGAAAGCAGGTTTTTTTGCCGGTATCTGGCATGGCTGGATTGCGCCGGTGACCTTGACCTGGCAGATATTTGACCCCGATGTCAGGATCTATGAGACGCAAAACACCGGCTGGGGTTATGATCTGGGCTTTTATCTGGCCGTCGTGGGCGGGTTTGGCAGCATAGCCTTTAGCAGAAAACGGCGTAAACGCGATTAATGATGCTAATCAGGAACGGCAAGATTCTCTCCTATCTGAACCTCACGCTAACGGCGGCCATCTGGGGCTTTGCCTTTGTAGCCCAGCGCAGCGGACTGGAATCCCTCGATCCTTTCACTTTCAACGCCCTGCGCTTTGCCTTGGGCACCCTCTGCGTATGGCTGGTGAGAAAAGTTGCCAGGCCAGGTGACGCGCCCGCCAGGACAGATTGCGATACCACGTTTACAAGAAAGGGAATCCGGCAGCTTTTATTATTGGGATTGCTGTTATTTTGCGCCTCGAGCCTGCAGCAAACTGGCATGCTCTGGACAAGCGCGGGAAGCGCCGGCTTCATCACCGGCCTGTATGTGGTCTTTGTGCCTTTGATCAGCCTGCTGCGGGGCAGAAAGCTGTCAAAAGCCCTCCTGGTATCCATCCCTTTGGCAGTAATGGGTTTGTGGCTGTTGAACATGAATGTGGGGCTGAATGCCAACCTCGGCAATGGCCTTGTGCTCTTGGGCGCGGTTTTCTGGGCTTTGCATATTCAACTGATCGACCGGCTTACCCAGTTGCATTCAAGCCTTGACATCGCGGTGGCGCAATACGCGGTTTGCGCGTTGTTATCAGCTTTAGTCGCATTCCCTGTGTCACGCGCGGTGCCCGCCTGGAACATGAATCTGGCTGAATTGCTTCAGGGCATCAGCCAGGCTGCGGTGCCGATCCTGTATGCCGGAGTGCTTTCCGTTGGCGTGGCCTTCACCCTTCAGTTGCACGCGCAGAAGAAGGCGGCTCCCGAGGTTGCCAGCGTTATCCTGTGCCTGGAAGGCGTGTTTGCCATGCTGGGGGGATACCTGATTCTGGGTGAGGAGGTTTCCCTAATGGCGGCGACAGGGGCTGTCCTGCTGCTGGCAGCTATGTTGGCCACCATTTTGGGGGAAGGGCGGGGTCATTTTCTGATTGACAAAAAAGGGAAGCCTAAATTTTAGTGATCAAACTTGCTGATTATCTAAAGATTTTAAGGATAGAGAACAATGGTACTATACACGATAGCGTTGATTATCCATGTGATCATTTGTGTCGCATTGGTGCTTGTGATTCTGGCCCAAAGCTCCAAGGGCGGTGGTTTGGACGCCAATCTGGGCGGAGCAGCCATGAACGTCTTCGGAGGTTCTGGCGCCTCGAAGTTTCTGAAGAAATGGACCCAGATCCTGGGTGTGTTGTTTATCCTTTCCTGCATCTTCATGGCCATCCAGGTAAACAAAGCCGCAACCGGTAAAGCGAAAGCGAAAGTCTATGACGAGAAGTTCGTGGACACTCAACAACCTGCCCCTGCCCCTGCCCCCGCTCCCGCGCCTGCGCCACAACCCGCTCCCAGTCCCGCTCCGGCGGCTGAATAAACCAGATAGTTTTTAGAAATGCAGAAGTGGTGGAACTTGGCAGACACGCAAGACTAAGGATCTTGTGCCTGTAACGGGTGTGCGGGTTCGAGTCCCGCCTTCTGCACCATAATGAAAGCTCCTCCAACGAGGGGCTTTTTTTATTGTGCGCCTTGTCCCGTTACCCGCCGGATCAAATGCGGATTCGGAAACAGTCCCTGCCCGTGGTCAACCTTTTTTATTGACTAAATCAGGCTATTTCAAATAATGTAGCGAAAGATTAAAATAAAGAAATGGAGGATTGCCATGTTTGGCAAAATGAAAACCGATCTGCAAACCATGTTCGAAGATCTCAAGAAACAAGGTTTGTACAAGAACGAACGCATTATCACCACACCCCAGGGCGCAAACATAGGTGTAAGCACAGGACAGACTGTGATGAACTTTTGCGCCAACAACTACCTTGGCCTGGGCAATCATCCCGCCGTGGTAAAAGCCGCTCAGGATATCATGAACGATTGGGGCTATGGCCTGGCTTCCGTGCGCTTTATCTGCGGAACGCAGAAGATTCACAAAGACTTGGAGCAGAAGATCTCCGAGTTTCTGGGAACTGAGGACACCATCCTTTACGTTGCCTGCTTCGACGCCAATGGCGGCGTATTCGAGCCTCTGCTGGGAGACGATTCCGCCATCATCTCCGATGAACTGAACCATGCCTCCATCATCGACGGCGTGCGCCTCTGCAAAGCCAAGCGCCTACGCTATAAACACTCAAACATGGAAGAGCTGGAAAAACACCTGCAAGAAGCACAGGGCTCAAAATACCGCATGATCTGCACCGACGGCGTATTCTCCATGGACGGGGATATGGCCAAGCTGCCCGAAATCTGCGACTTGGCAGACAAATATGACGCCCTGGTCTTGGTTGACGACTCCCACGCGACGGGCTACATCGGACCCAAAGGCAGGGGAACTCCCGAGCATTTTGGAGTCCAGGACAGGGTAGATATCGTTACCAGCACCCTGGGCAAAGCCATGGGCGGCGCGAACGGCGGCTTCACCTCCGGACGCAAGGAGATCATTGAGCTTCTGCGCCAGCGCAGCAGACCCTATCTGTTTTCAAATTCAGTCGCTCCAGCCGTCGTGGGCGCCAGCCTCAAAGTGATCGAGCTGCTCACCGGATCATCCGAGTTGCGCGACAAGGTGTGGGACAACGCGGTCTATTTCCGTCAGGAAATGGTGAAAGCCGGGTTTGACATCGTGGAAGGCAACACCGCCATCGTGCCGGTGATGCTTTACGACGAGCCTCTGGCCATGAAGATGGCTGACATGCTGCTGGAAGAAGGCATCTACGTGATCGGATTCGTGTATCCCGTGGTGCCCAAAGGCAAGGCCCGCATCCGCGTCCAGCTTTCCGCCGCGCACAGCCGCGCCGATTTGGACAAAGCCATCGCAGCTTTCAAGAAAATCGGCAAAGAACTGAAGCTGATATAAGGAGTGGACTTGCCTGCGGGTTGCGTCTATCTGGTGCCGGTTCCGATCGGCAACCTGGGAGATATTACCCTGCGGGCTTTGGAGACCCTGAAGAAGGTGGACCTGATCGCCTGCGAGGACACCCGTAACACGGGATTCCTGCTCTCGCAATATGAGATCAAGCCTCCCAGGCTGATCAGTCTGCACAAATATAACGAAAGGAAGCGGAGTTCGGAGATACTCGGATCCCTGCTGGCCGGCCATGACGTTGCAGTTGTAAGCGACGCGGGCAGCCCAGGTATCTCCGATCCCGCTCTTTTGTTTATTCAAAGCGCGATAGAAGCCGGCATCCAAATCGTTCCCCTGCCAGGCGCAACGGCGCTGATTCCCGCCCTGATCGCTTCCGGACTGGATACCAGCCTTTGGCAGTTTTGCGGTTTTGCCCCGCTCAAGGTCAAAGACCGCCGCGCTTTTCTGGAGCAAATCAAAGACTATCCCGGCAGCAGCGTGCTCTATGAATCCCCCCACAGGATCAGGCAGAGCCTGGAAGACCTGCTCGCCGCCTGCGGAGACCGCCAGGTTTGCATTGGCAGGGAGATCAGCAAACTGCATGAGGAATTCATCCGCGGGACTTTGAGCGCCATAGTTGCGGATTATCAGATCAAAGAAAAAGGGGAGTTTGTGGTGGTCGTCGGAGCCGCTCAGAAGGAACGCAAACCCGATCCGGATGAGGTGGCAAGGCATATCGACTCCCTGCTGGCGGAAGGGCAGAGCATGAAGAGTGTTGCGGAGAGTGTGGCAGAACGTTTTTCGCTTGCCCGCAACGAAGCGTATCAGATAGTTTTACAGAGGAAAAAAGAACTTTGATGAAACCGTATCTGCTCTTCGATTTTGACGGCACCGTGGCTGATTCGATCGGGAAACTGTTTACAATGATCAACGAACTTGCTCCCCGCTACGGATATCAGCCCATCAGCGAGGAAACCTTTTCCCAACTTCGCAATCTCAACCTGCGGCAGTCTTTCAGGCATCTCAAAATCCCTTTATACAAGCTGGGACAGGCTATCCCTATCGTATTGCACGAGTATCGCAAGATCATCCCGGAACTGGATCCCTGCCCGGGTATCCTGCCAGTGCTTGAGACATTAAAAAAGCGGGGCATCCCCATGGCCTTGATCAGTTCCAATCAAACCGAAAACGTCCAGGAGTTCCTGGACCGGCAAGGGATAGATTGTTTTGCCTGGGTGGAGGGAACCGGCGGCATCCTGAAAAAGCATAATAAGATCACCCGTCAGATAGTAAAGCATGGATTGATCCGCAAAGATGTCATCTACATCGGGGATGAATCCAGAGACATCAAAGCAGCCAGGAAGAGCCGTGTCAAAGTGATCTCGGTCACCTGGGGCTTCCACTCAGCAGAACATCTGGCCAGGCACAAACCAGACTATCTGGCTGCCAGCCCGGATGAGTTGCTAAAGATTGTTCTAAATATATCTGCCCAAGCCCTTGCTTGACCCCATTAGTAATATAGTGTGAAATAGTATCGAATTGGGCATGAAATTTGCATGATGCATAATACCATAGTATTAAATACCTTACAGGAGATGATAATGAAGAAGTCACTTTTCGTATTACTGACACTTCTTTGCTTGCTCAGCACAGTGCTGGCGGTTCCCCGCAACCTGGTTGTTGTGGAGGTTGCCACAGGAACCTGGTGCGGTTACTGCCCGGGTGCAGCCATGGGTTGCCATGACCTGTTGCAAAACGGCCATGCCGTGGCAATAATTAAGAATCATGGCAGCGACAGCTTTGCCAATACCTATTCCAACGCCCGTAACAGTTTTTACGGGATCTCAGGATTCCCCACAGCTGTCTTCGATGGCCAGAATCCCACTTCGGGCGGCAGCTCAAGCTCGTCCATGTACAGCAACTACCTGCCCAAGGTGAATTCCCGGCTAAACGTTCCATCTCACTTCCTGATTAGCGCCGTCGGAGCTCAAATCGGCAGCGAATACAGTATATCAGTCACCGTATCCAAGCCTGAAGCGGATACCAACACCAACGTCAAGCTGCACGCTGTACTCACCGAGTCCAACATTCCTTATACATGGTTCAACCAAACCACGGTGGATAATGTCAACCGGCTGATGGTACCGAACCAAAACGGCACCGCCATTAATCTGGCCACTGGCGAAACCACCACTGTCAATCTGACTTTAACTCCCGATGCTTCTTGGAATATTGGCAACTGCGAAATCGTGTTTTTCCTGCAGAACATGACTTCGAAAGAGATTCTGCAAGGGGTCAAATATTCACTTGCATCGCTGGTGGGAGCATATCCTGTTTCGCACCAGACCATTGATTTCCCCGACGTCTCAGTGAACGGTACCAACACAATCCCAATCACGATCACCAATTTCTCATCCACCCCCGCAAGCGGTACGATCACTATCTCCAATCCGGTTTTCAGCTGCGACGTGAGCAACTTCAACATTCCCGCAGCCCAGACCATCACGGCGAATGTGACCTTCTCTCCCACTGCCCCTCAAACATACAATGGCAACCTGGTGATCACCAGCAACCTTTACAACCATCCCAATATCACCATTCCCTTGACAGGAACGGGCTTCACCAACGAAGCGCCGGTAGCCACGGGCGTTGTTGTTTCCGGTCATCCAGTCATTCATCAGCAACTGACGGGGGAATATGTGTTCACCGATGCGGATAGCGACACCGAGGGAAGCTCGATCTATAAATGGTACAGGATCGTAGATTCCTCACCGGTTCTGATCAATGGAGCCAATGAAATCAACTATACTCCAGTGGAAGCAGATATCGACCATGAACTGGTCTTTGAAGTTACCCCGGTTGATGAACACGATATGCCGGGAACACCTGTTTCCAGTGATCCCACACCCACGATAATCGATCTGCCCGCGCCCCAGAATCTGACCGGCACCCTCAATCTCCCGGACACCGTGGTGCTCACTTGGGAACCACCCCAATACTACGGTGGCAGAGGTTTTGTGGGTTATAGGCTATTCCGCAACGGACTGTCAATTTCCACTATTACCAACCCCAACACCCTGACCTTCACCGACACCTATGTGCCCCAAGGAATCAATGAGTATTGGGTCTGCTCACTTTTCAACGATCCGATGATGCTCTCCGACCCATCCAACATAGTCAGCATCAACATCTTGTCCAACGAGGATGATGTCATTTCAGCCGGCAATTCACTCAATGTGTATCCAAATCCTTTCCGTTCCAGCACTTCATTTGCGCTGCGCGGCAAGGCGAACAGACAAGTGAACATCTACATCTACAACATCAAGGGCCAACTGGTCAGGAGCATGACCGGCTCAACCGACCAAAACGGAGAAGCCAGCTTGAACTGGGACGGCACCAATTCGTCTGGTAACAAAGTTGACAGCGGCGTTTACTACTATCAACTCAACAGCCCCGATTTCCAACATCAAGGCAGAATAGTTCTGATGAAATAATCTGCCTGCCGCAATATTCACCAAGGCCCCGGAGCTTCCGGGGTCTTTTCATTTCTGTTCCAAACGATATGTCTTGACTTGATAAAGCCCATCCCTAAAGTTGGCAACACAAAGCAAGATCGAGGTATGCATGGAAAATCCTACCACAGACAAAACCCCGGTTTCCAATTTTATACGGACCATCATCGACCGTGATTTGGAATCCGGAAAGCATAAAAGCATCAAGACCCGGTTTCCTCCCGAGCCTAATGGCTATCTGCATATTGGGCACGCCAAGTCCATCTGCCTGAATTTCGGCCTGGCGAGGGATTACGGCGGAATCTGCCACCTGCGTTTTGACGACACCAATCCCATCAAGGAAGATGTGGAGTATGTGGATTCTATCATGGAAGATGTGCGCTGGCTGGGGTTTGACTGGCAGGACAAGCTTTTTTACGCCTCTGATTACTTCGATCAGTTGTACGAATATGCCGAAATCCTGATCAAAGAAGGCAAAGCCTATGTCTGCGACCTCTGCCAGGAGGAAATCCGCCAACACCGCGGAACCCTCACTGTTCCAGGCAAAGACAGCCCCTACCGCAACCGGAGCGTCGAAGAGAACCTTGATCTGTTCCGGCGTATGCGGGATGGCGAATTTGAAGAAGGCGCCAAATCCCTGCGGGCAAAGATCGACATGGCCTCGCCCAATCTGAATATGCGGGATCCCGTCATCTACCGCATCAAGAAGGCTGAACACCACCGCACTGGAAACAAGTGGCTCATCTACCCCATGTATGACTACACGCACTGCATTTCTGACGCCCTGGAAGGGATCACGCACTCGATCTGCACTCTGGAGTTTGAAGACCACCGGCCGCTCTACGACTGGTTTCTCGACCAGTTACCCGTCCCCTGCCATCCTCAACAGATCGAATTTGCCCGCCTGAACCTTTCCCATACCATGATGAGCAAAAGGCGTCTTTTGGAACTGGTGCAAAACAAGGTTGTTAATGGCTGGGACGACCCCCGCATGCCAACCTTGGCGGGAATGAGGAGACGCGGTTTTTCACCCGAGGCCATCAGGGAATTTGCCGACCGCATCGGCGTGGCCAAAGCCAACTCGGTCGTGGACTTTGAGCTGCTCCAGTTTTGCGTGAGGGAAGACCTCAACAAACACGCGAACAGGGTGATGGCTGTACTCGACCCGGTCAAGCTTACCATCGAGAACTACCCGGAAGGCAAAGTGGAGGAACTGGAGGCCGACAACAATCCGGAAGACCCTTCCGCCGGAGTGAGGCTGATTCCGTTTTCCCGCAATCTCTACATCGAACGGGATGATTTCTCGGAGAACCCGCCCAAGGGCTGGTTTCGCATGTCCCCCGGCAAGGAGGTTCGCCTCAAGCATGCCTATTACGTCACCTGCAAGGAAGTGGTCAGGGATGCCCAGGGCAGGATCAGCGAACTGATCTGCACCTATGATCCTCTATCCAGAGGAGGGGGAACAGCCGATGGACGCAAGGTCAGGGGCACCATCCACTGGGTGAGCGCGGAACACTCCATCCCGGCTGAGTTGCGGCTTTATGATCAGCTCTTCACCATCGCCGATTTCAATGATATGGAAGAGGGAAAGGACTACACAGACTACCTGAATCCAGATTCACTGGTCGTCAATCGCGTTTGCAGGCTTGAACCCTCATTGAGGGACGCGAAAGCTGGGGAACGCTATCAGTTCATGCGCCAGGGATATTTCTCCGTGGATCCGGACAGCGGCCCGGACGGCCTGGTGTTCAACAGGATAGTGACTTTGAAGGATAGCTGGGCCAAACAGCAGGCTGCTAAAAGCTAAAAATATATTTATGTAAAGAAAGGCGCCCTCAGGCTTCCGGGGGCGCTTTCTTTTTTGGTTCAAATGTTTACGGCATATCTATGGAACAATTCTCAAAAACGATGTCATCGTGTTTTCCGCCGGTGGATTGCACTATTCCGATCAGCGAAACAGTGTCCCCCACTTTATATTCCAGCACCCTGGTCGCTTCCAGGCCGCTGAAATTGCAGATGACGGATTCTTTCTCAAAAGCCTCGTGGTATTCATCCATAGCTTTTAAAACTATCCTGCTGCCCGAATCTGCGGTGCTCATCACGTTGAAGATTTTCCCCGTGATCCTGACAGGATTTCCTTTGAACCTGGCGTCCGCCGCGTAGCCGTTTTCGTTGTAGGCTTTCAAGATCTCCTCAGGAGTCGTGTCAAGCACAAACTGCTGTCCCTGTGTATTCACCATTTGGTCCAGGGTGTCAGAAACTGCGAGCGAGTCCGCGCTCGCGGAGCCCTTCAGAACTGGACTGAGAACCTGAAACAGCCCCCAGATGATGGCCACGCAAAGCAGCCCCAGCAATACCCAAAACCACCATTTCTGATAGATGCGGGAACCGCCGTCTTGTTCATTCGCTTTGCCAGAGGGTAAAGTGATGAGGATAAAGCTGCCTACGATGGTCAGGATCATGCAGATATCCACGAAGGTGCCTCCAAAGATCACTCCGGCAAACGAAGCCAGGAGGATAAAAATGCCTATGATCCGGGGTTGGAAGTTTAACGCGATCACCGCCAGGATGATGATCGCCAAAGCCAGGATGGTGGCCAAAGAAACAAATCCGCTTGTGTTTGTATATTCCAACTGCCAGACCTGCTGGAGATTGTCGCTGAACAAGGCTCCCAGTCCAAGCAGTATCACCAGGATTCCGCCGATTAACGCCAGGACGCTGCCAACTGTTTTCATGTATCTACTCCTTCTCTTTGTAAGTTTTCATCCCTAATATTGCCCTCAATCTGGATGTCAATTCTTTTTTTTGCCTGTTTCCGCCCTCATATATTGATCGCTGATTGATCACTGACTGATCGCTGAGCAACCGCCGGACTGGAAATCAACTGGCGTTCAACGGGCGGTCAATGAGACATGAAGGCAGGAGGGAGTCAGGGCAGCTTGCTATGTTTGCTTTAATGAATATATAATACCAACAATACCGTTTTTCCTTCATAGCTCCCGCCCTTGCTGCGACTGGCTTTGATGCCATCATCCTTAGGTCATCCCTTACCAGGTTAAGGATGACCCCAAGAATATCCAGGCAGGGGAGGGTGATGCAAATGAGGCCCACCCCTCCCCCCATATATAGGTGCTACGATAAGTGGAAAGGAAATAGAACGCGGATAACAGGATCGACAGGATCTTTGAGGGTGGAAAGGTGAAATGGTGAAATGGTGGAAAGGTTCCCCCGAAACAAGAACCATCAGGCTATATACCGTGTCATCCCGGGCTTGACCCGGGATCCAGTCTTTTAGAAACAACCACCCAGTCCAAAAACAAACACCTCCTAGAATAAAAACCGTGTCATCACGGCCTACGAGCCGTGATCCATTGCCCAGGGGTGGCAAAGTCCGTTTGCCACAGAGACCGGAGGTCTCTTCCAAACAGGCAACTCCGTTGCCTCTGCCGAACAGACTTCGGCAGCCCTTATATTATCCGCGTAAATCTGCGTGAACCGCTTGCCCGGGATGACGCAGTATATAGTCTATCAGTGCTTTGTTTCCTGCCTAAAAGCTGCCAGAAGGGAAATGGCAAAAAATGTGTGGACAGTTTTGCCTCCATTTCTTTAGCTGGCTCCGGAGGTAAAAATGACCTACAAACTAATACTGATCAAGATCGACCATCGCAGCAACGACGCGGCGAAAGTGCAGGAAATTCTAACCAAATACGGTTGCAGTATCAAAGTCCGCCTGGGGCTTCACGAAACTTCCAAGGAAATGTGCGCCAATGACGGCTTGATAGTGCTTAAAGTGGAAGACGAGAAAGCCACCCTCGAAAATATCGTCACCGAGCTGAACAAGATCGAGTTCGTGCAGTCACAACTTATCGAAATGTAATTATTTCCATTGGTATCCGCCCATCATTCCCCGGATGGCGTAAAACAGGAACTGGGCGGGGAAAAGCAGTATCTGCGCCGGATACAGAGCGCTGAGCTTGGGATGCCCTGTTTTGCTGAAGAAAAGCAGAACAAGGCAGAGCTCGGCGCTTGTTTTTATGATCAGCGAATAAGCGCGGATATCCCAGGCGGGATTTGCCACAAGGGAGAACAGGCTGTAGTAGAACAGGGCAAAATAGAGGAAGGCAAAGAGCGCGAATGACTTCAGCCAGAAAGGGTAGTATTTGAACTTGGAAGCGCGGCGGATATTGGTCTGGTGTATCCGCCTTTTATCAGTCCCGATTATCGACAGAACCTGCAATGCGGGCGAAGGATTGAAAAGCCCTTTGCGGATGCGCGGCATCATCTTCATAAGCAAAAGGTCGTCGTCGCCGGAAAGCAGATGGCCAATCCCCTCAAACCCTCCGGAACGGACAAACAAAGACTTGCGGTAGGCCATGTTGCAGGCGCTGCTGGTGACGGGAGCGCGCCAAAACAAGCCTGCTCCGGCCAGCGCGTAGTAGATTCCTCGTTCAAAGTTTTGCAACCTGTTTTCACTGGAGCCTTCATGGGGCTTGAGGATGGAGTAGCCCAGCAGGTAGTCCGTCTCGGAATCGAAGCTGGCGTTTATCTCCCGCAGCCAGGAGGGTGGAACCACGCAGTCGGCGTCGGTGAAAGCCAGGATGTCGAATCTGGCTGCATTGATGCCCATCTGCAGGGCGGCTTTTTTACCGGTCAGCCCGGGCAACTGGTGTTGGAAGTCGATCACCTGGAGACGCTCGTCCTGATATTGTTTCAACACTTGCAGGCTGGCATCCGTGGAATGGTCATTGACGATGATCACCTCAAAGTCCTGATAGTCCAGTTGCAGCAGCGAGGGTATCAGCCGGGGCAGGTTTCGCTCTTCGTTGCGGGCCGCCACGATCACCGATATCCCCTGAAGCTCTTTGTTGCGCGGAATCTTTTGCCAGATCAGGGCAGCGATGGCCAGGCCCAGGATCAACAGATAGACCGCCGTGCAGACAAAGAAGGCGACGCTCAAGCCCTATTTCCCGTTAAGCAGCCTGGAATCCGTAATCTCAATGTAGCGGGCGATGTTTTCGTCCATCTTTTTCAGGTCATCCAGGCTTTTGCGCACGATGTTTACCTTGGTTGGAGCTTCACTTTCTATCAGAGTGGGTTCCCAGCGCACGGCCGGGGTGAAATACTCCGCCAGCAGCTTTTGGATATCGTCCTTGCGCGCTTGCACCATTGCGTGATTGGTGTTGCCTTTCACCCTCAGGACGAGCTTGTTGCCAGGCTCGATAACGGCCTTCGATTGCTCCAAAGCCACCCCTGTGACGGTGGAGGCTTTTTTGACGCGGGTGATGATCTTGGGCCAGACTTCCGCGAGCGTCTCTTCGCTGAGCTTCACCTTTTGGATTTTGGGCGGTGCGCTCTGCCTGGGCGGTTCGCTGGCTCTGACTGGAGCGCTTTTCGCCTCCGGAACAGGGCGTTCCACAGGCTTTTCCTGCCTGATGACCGACTGTCCAGGCCCCAGTTTGGAGATCTTGTTTATCAGTCTGCCCAGGTCTTCCATCTCGTCCATCTTGCAGAGGCGGATCATCAGCATTTCCAAAATCAGATAGGGATTGACGCTGCTTTTGATCTCGTTTCTGGCCTGCATGAGGGCGCTCATCATGTAGAGCAGGTTATTCTGGGAAAACAGCTTGCCGACCTCGTCGTAAAGCGCATACTCCTCAGGAGTAATTTCCTGCGGCGCAAGTCCCAACTGGCGCAGGATGACCACGCGGATGTATTCCATCATATTGTTGATCAGGTCCTGCAAATCCATGCCATGCTCAAAGATGCTCTGCAACTGGGTTAGCAGGGCGTTGGTGTCTTTGGAGTGGATCAGGCGGAGCAGTTCAGCATAGACTTGGTTGGGCACCAGACCGAAGATATTGCGCACCTGCTCGATCACGATGTCGTTCTGACAATAGGAGATCACCTGATCCAGCAGGGAGAGGGCGTCGCGCATGCCTCCATCAGCCTTGCGGGCGATCAGATGCAGGGATTCGCCGTCAATCTGGATTTGTTCCTGGGTGGTGATTTCCCGCAGTCTTTTAACGATGGAGTCGATGGGAATCCTCTTAAAATCGTAGCGCTGGCAGCGGGATATGATGGTCGCCAAAACCTTCTGGGGTTCGGTGGTGGCAAAGATGAAAACCACGTTTTCCGGAGGCTCCTCGAGGGTCTTTAGCAAAGCGTTGAAGGCACTTTTGGAAAGCATGTGGACTTCATCGATAATATATATCTTGTAGCGTGATTTGCTGGGGGCGTAGAGCAACTCTTTCTGCAGCTCACGGATGTCGTCCACGCCAGTGTTGGAAGCTCCGTCAATCTCGATCACGTCGGTGGAAGTCCCGCTGGTGATTTCCAGGCAATTGTTGCATTCGTTGCAAGGAGAGACGGTCGGGCCTTTCTCGCAGTTCAGGCTCTTGGCCATGATGCGCGCCATCGAGGTCTTCCCCACACCCCGTGGGCCGGTAAACAGATACGCGTGGGCGATGCGCTTGCTTTGGATGGCGTTGTGCAGAATCTCGGTGACATGCTCCTGGGCATACACTTCGCCAAAGCTCTGGGGACGGTATTTCCTGGCTAATACGATGTAACTCATGTTTCCTCTTTGGCCATTGTTTTGCACTCCATTTTTAAGGCAAGCATTTTCTGCTGGACAAAAACGCATGGCATTTTAAGTCGTGTTATATGCGCTTGGGACTTGCTCCCTTCCCTTGATGATATGAAGCGCATGTAATAAAACAGGATTATCGTACTGGAGGTATATAGTGAAACTGGAAGGAAAAGTGGTGATCGCCCAAGGAGGCGGTCCGACTGCCGTGATCAATCAATCCCTGGTGGGCGTGACCCTGGAAGCACGCAAGTTTCCCCAGGTGTCGAGAGTGTATGGCGCCCTTTACGGAGTGCAGGGCATTGTGAATGAGGAATTCATCGACCTGACCCAGGAAACCACCCACAACCTGGAACAAGTCGCAAATACCCCTTCCTCCGCGTTGCTTTCCACCCGGGACAAACCCGACGAGGCCTATTGCAAGGAAATCTTCAGGGTTCTCAAAGCCCACGGTGTGCGCTATTTCTTCTACATTGGCGGCAACGATTCCGCGGATGCCGTGCGTATCGTGAACGAAGAGGCGCAACTGGCGGATTACGAGTTCCGGGCTATCCACATCCCCAAAACCATCGACAACGACCTGGTGTTGAATGACCACACTCCGGGCTATGGTTCCGCGGCGCGCTTTGTGGCCTCGGCCTTCACGGGGGTGAACCTGGACAACCGCGCCCTGCCCGGAGTTTACATCGGAGTGGTGATGGGACGCCACGCCGGTTTCCTCACCGCCGCCTCCGCGTTGGCGCAAAAGTATCCGGATGACGGCCCCCACCTCATCTACATGCCGGAACGGCCTTTCAGCGAGGAAAACTTCCTCAGGGATGTGAAAGAGGTTTATGAACGCCACGGAAGATGCGTGGTGGCTGTGTCCGAAGGCATCGTCAACGACAAGGGCGTGCCCATGATGACCATCCTTACCAAAAATACCGAGACCGACGCCCACGGCAATGTCCAGCTTTCAGGCACGGGTGCTTTGGGCGACCTGCTCTCAGGTCTGGTGAAAGACCAGCTCAAGATCAAGCGGGTGCGCTCGGACACCTTCGGCTACTTGCAACGCTCGTTCATCGGCTGCGTCTCTGACGTCGATCAGCGCGAAGCCAGGGAAGTGGGCGAAAGAGCCGCGCATTACGCCATCTGGTACAATCTGGACGGCTCGATCTCGATCCAGAGAACCGGCTTCTACTCCGTGAACTACCAGCTCGAGAAACTGGAGAATGTGGCCCGCAAGACCAGGCTTATGCCCGCTGAATTCATCAATGCCAGGGGCAATGGCGTCACGGACGACTTCCTGTTTTATCTGCGTCCGCTGATAGGATCAGGCTTTGAGGCTTCCCACCGCCTGCGCGCCCCCAAGGTGGCCAAGTTGCTGAATGGAAACTCTTGACATTTTATCGGTCAAATTAATAATGGATTGAAAACAAAATAAACGTATGGAGGAAACCCATGACCTTTCAAGAATTCATGGATAAGGTAGCAGCGAAGAATCCGGGAGAACCTGAATTCCTGCAAGCTGTAAAAGAAGTTGTCGAAACAATATGGGATGTTTACATCAACAATCCCCGCTTTGTGAAAGCGAACATCCTTGAACGCATCGTCGAACCCGAACGCACGATCATTTTCCGCGTTCCCTGGATGGACGACAAAGGCGAAGTGCATGTAAACCGTGGTTATCGCGTGCAGTTCAACAGCGCTATCGGCCCTTACAAGGGCGGTATCCGCTTCCACCCCAGCGTGAACCTCTCCATCCTAAAGTTCCTGGGATTTGAGCAGATCTTTAAAAACAGCCTTACCACCCTCCCCATGGGCGGCGGAAAGGGCGGAGCGGATTTTGACGCCAGAGGCAGGTCCGACGGCGAAATCATGCGCTTCTGCCAATCCTATATGGCCGAGCTCTATCGCCATATCGGCGCCGATACAGACGTTCCCGCCGGCGATATCGGCGTGGGCGCGCGTGAGATCGGTTACCTCTATGGTTACTACAGAAAGCTCCAAAACGAATTCACCGGCGTGTTCACCGGCAAGGGACGCACTTGGGGCGGAAGCCTGATCAGACCCGAAGCCACAGGCTTTGGCGTGATCTATTTCACCCAGGAAATGCTCAAGACCAAGGGCAAAACCTTTGAAGGCCTGCGCGTAGCCATTTCCGGCTTCGGCAACGTTGCCTGGGGCGCTGTCCAAAAGGTTACTGAACTGGGCGGCAAGGTGGTTACCCTTTCAGGTCCCGACGGCTATATCTACGACGAAGACGGCGTATCCGGAGAAAAAATCGACTATATGCTCGAACTCCGCGCTTCCAACAACGACCGCGTGATCGACTATGCAGAGAAGTTCCCCAACGCCAAGTTCTTCCCCGGCAAGAGACCCTGGGAAGTTCCCGTGGATGTCGCGATCCCCTGCGCCACTCAGAACGAACTGCACAAGGAAGACGCCCAGAACCTCATTAAGAACGGCTGCTTCTGCGTCTGCGAAGCCGCAAACATGCCTTCCACCCCCGAGGCTATGGAAGTATTCCTGAATTCCAAGATCCTCTTTGCCCCTGGCAAGGCTGCCAACGCGGGTGGCGTCTCCACCAGCGGTCTGGAAATGACTCAAAACTCCATGCGCCTCAACTGGAGCCGCGAGGAAGTGGATGCCCGCCTGCATGACATCATGAAAAACATCCATGAGGCCTGCCGTGAGCATGGTATCCAGCCCGATGGCTACATCAACTATGTGAAGGGAGCCAACATCGCCGGTTTCCTCAAAGTTGCCAACGCCATGTGCGACCAGGGTGTTATCTAAACAACCATACCTGTGCATAAAAGAACCCGGCTCTAATGGCCGGGTTTCTTTTTTGGCTCACTTTTCTTTTGGTTCTCTTTTCTGTAAGGAACGTGGAAAGGAAATAGAACGCAGATAACTGGATCGACAGGATCATCAGGATATAGATTGAAAAAGACCATTGGTGAAAGGATGGTAAGCCCTGATAATATTTCGCTTGCATTATTACAACTGGATCACATTTTTCACCATTTCATCTATCTATCTTTCCGCGGCCTTTTTGGCGTAGCACCTATATATTATAGAGGGATGGGCCTCATTTGCATTCCCCTCTCCAGCGTGGGTCATCCGGCAGTCATCCTTAACCCGGTGAGGGATGACCTAAGGATGATGGCACCAAAGCCAGTCGCAGCAAGGGCGGGCGCTATGAAGGATATTGCGGAATGTACTGGTTTATTTATGCGATTGTCAAGTAATTGATATCGGTTACTTTTTGCCTGGGTGCCTGTTTCCAAAAGACCCGGAAATACCCCACCATAACCCCATTCCGCGCTAATCTGCGCCTTTTATCCGCGTATATCTGCGTGAACCATCCTTTGGGAATCCCTTAGTCCAGTGGTATCCTCAAGCCCAAGGGCCGATGGTCCGAGATCTGGTTTGAATAGCTGGCCCAGTTGCCAAGCCAGTCCTCCACCTTAATCACCCGGCAGCTGCTTCCCGCGCTGCGCCAGGCGGGGAAGAGTTCATTGGAGATGAGGATATGGTCGATATGCGACACCATGGGTGGATAGGATACATTGGAGTAGTTGGGATTCAGCGCGATGTGCATATCGGTAAAAAGATACTCCTGTGGCTTGTCCAGGAAGCTCAAAAACACGTTATACTCCGCTGGCTCGGCTATCTGGTCGTTCATGTCGCCCAGGACTATCACTTTTTCATCCCCCAGGTTTGAGACTATATACTGATCCAGCTTCCGGCAGGCGGTGCGGCGGCGATACTCCTCATCCCAGGGGTCGTCCTCGTCGATATAGTTGTCGCCGAAAGCCTTGAGATGGTTGTTGATCAGAAAGACGTTGTGGCCATTGAAGTTCAGGTCCATCACATGGGGCGGGCGGGGAAAGGGGTTTGAATCGTTTAGGAAGATGGCATAGTCGGAGTTGACTTCCACTGTCCTGGTATCGTAAAGATAGGCCAGCAGATAGCTGTTGCTCACATTGGACACGCGGGCCTCGAAATGGGGAATCATCTCCGCCAGCTCGATAAAATCGCCGTAGCTCATGATCTCCTGGCAGGCGATAACATCCACCTTCAGCTTGGGTATAATCAGCGCCAGGAGTTCGCTGGTAGCGGGGTCTGCCAGCGGGAAGGTCCTCAGGTTCCAAGTCACAACGTCAAAACTGTCATCCGAACCAAACAACAGGTTCGCGTCCGGATTTACATTGGGAGTATTCGGATTGGTAAACTCCGTGGTTCCACAGGAGAAAGCCAGCAAGGCTGCCAGTACAACCAATCCAGTATATAAGAATTTCCGCATTTCAATTCCTTTCTTCATATGGACAGAAGTTTTATGCAATTTATACTCCAAAACACGGAAAAACATTCCCTAAATTTATCCCGTTGCGGAATACTTCTTGCATAGAGTTATCCAGATTCATGGGAGGATATACAATGAGATATCTCATAATAACGATTATCTTGCTGTCCCTAAGCTTCTTAGGCGCGGCTATAAATGAAAGATACCTGACGAACGCGGCTGGAGTAAGCGCGAGCCTGGCCAACATCAGGCAGGCGCCAATGACAGTGTCTGCCGATCCGGACGATGAATTTCCGGATACCGGAACGATTTCCCGAACCTTTGCCCTGCCGTTCCAGAACGCCCAACTGACGGTGCAATCCCTGCGCTGGAACGTTTTTGACCAACAAGGCAACTTTCTCTACGAAGAGCAAAACAGAAACTCGGAAGCCCTGAGCCTGGGCAACAGCTTCACTTTCCGCGAGATGAGAGGCTTCACCGTGCTGATCCGCTCTCAGATAGAGGTTGAGGATCGTATCCTCACGCTCACGGAGGCTGACTTCACCCTCACCGGCAGCGATCCGATCGAACTGCCTACCTCCGTCTCTCCCGCCTTTGTCGATGCTTACAAGACCCTGGCGGACAACTATGAAAGCTCCTACCTGCGCGACCTGCCCACCGCCCGCCCCAAGATGCTGATCCTTTCCCATAACTCTCTGAGCGACTATCTGGCCAGCTTTGTGGAGTGGAAGAAATCCTTGGGCTTCGACATCTTTGTCGCCAATAAGTCCGAGATCGGCTCGACTTTGGATGACTACAAAAACTTCATCCGCAACCATTACCTGAACCACCGTTGCGACTACCTGCTCCTGCTGGGCGACGTCACCGGCTCCTTCTCGATTCCCACGGCCTTTTACCCCTCGCCGGAGTATCAGGAAAACGACGCCGACGACTACCAGTACACCCTCATCACCGGCGATGACTATTTCCCCGAGATGCTGGTGGGAAGGTTCTCGTTCAACGATGTCTCCGAGTATATGAGCATGGCGAACAAGACCATCATCTACGAAAGATCGCCTTACATGGGCGACACAGGTTGGATGACCAGAAGCCTGGCTGTGGCGGGCAACTACGCGGAAGGCGGCTTGCGCCCCACCACCCCGATCCATATGTCGCGCTGGTTGCGGGAAAAGATGCTCAACCACGGCTACGCGCAGGTGGACACGGTTTTCTACCCGCCCACCTATCCGGGAACCACATTGATCCAATCGTCCATCAACCAAGGTGTCCAATTCGTCAGCTACCGCGGCTGGGGGGATGCCAACGGCTGGCACTATCCCTCCTTTTATGCGTCGAATCTGGACGCCACCTTCAGCGGGCCGCGGATGCCCATCGTATTTTCCATCGTCTGTAATACCGGCGACTTTGCGAACCCGCATGTCAATCCCTGCTTTGGCGAAAAGTGGATGCGAATGGGAACCATGGTCTCTCCCAACGGAGCCGTGGCCTTCGTGGGCCCCTCCGATCTGCACACCAAGACGCGCCTGAACAACTCCATCTCCAGCGGAGCCTTCCGCAGTATCCTGGATGGCGGGGTGCGCGGCTTTGGCGCTTCCGTGTTGGCGGGCAAGATGGAGCTCTATAAAAACTTCCCCAACGACATCGCTCCCGACCAATATGTCCCCTTCTATTTCCACGTTTACAACCTACTTTCCGATCCCAGCCTCAACATGTGGGTACTGGTGCCCAACACCATCCCTGAAAGCGTGATCGAAGGCGGCCTCAGCTATGCCCAGAGCGATTCCCACATCCGCATCAACGCCCCCGCCAATGAAGGAGCGATGGTCACCGGAACCAAAAACGGGGTGGATTTCACCCACGCCAAGGTCCAAAACGGATTAGCCATCCTGCCCATCGATCCCGAAGCGGGCGGAGATCTGAAGATCACGGTTTCCCAGCCCAACTTCGTTCCCCTGGTGCGCACCCTCAGTCCCAGCGAACCCGTGGGGATCGGCATCATTGCCAACGATCTGGATGGAACGATTCTGAATCCCAACCAAACCGTCACCGCGCATCTGACCCTCAAAAACTACAGCGAGGCGCCCCTCACCCTCTCCAGCCTTGCCATCACGGCCGACGCGGGCGCCAGCGTGGACTACGGTCACAGCAGCTTCACTATTCCCGCGGAGGGAACCCACAACCTCACTTTTTCCATCACCGGCCTACCCACCCTGCAACCCCGCCAAGCTGTCACTTTCACCCTCCACAGCGAGGCACCCGCCTTCACGCATAGCTTCCAGATGTGGGGCGGCGGGGCCAGATTCATGATCTTGAATACCTCAGACAATTGCCCGATCGGCGCCACTTCTTCTGTGACCTTCAACATCTTCAATATCGGCCTCACGGGAATGGAAGACGCTTCGGTGCAGGTGGTCTCGCTCACCACGGCAGCCACTTTCCCCGACACTCCTATATCTTTGGGTCAGATCGGCGTTCATCAGTCAATCTCTTTTGAAACCCAGATCACCGTGGGCGCGCAAGCCTGGAATGGCAGGCATCTGCCCCTCAAGCTGATCATCAGCGACAGAGGATATGAGACCCTTTTGCTCCACAGCCTGACAGCCGGGACCGCCACCACCACCTCCCCCACCGGCCCGGACGCCTATGGCTATTACGCTTACGATAGCACCGACCTTGGTTTTGAAGCCACTCCCACCTATCAATGGGTGGAGACCGATCCCCTCCTGGGCGGCCAGGGCTCGGTCTTTCTTGTGATGGATGACGGTTCCAAGACAGTGGACCTGCCTTTCACCTTCCGTTTTTACGGAGAGGATTACAACCACCTGACCATGTGCTCCAACGGCTGGATATCGCTCCTGCCCACGGATATGGTCGATTTTTACAACCACTATATACCCGCCGCCTTGGGACCCTATGCCATGATCGCTGGTTATTGGGACGACCTCAAAGGCATGAAGACCGGCGTGAATAGCTTCAACGACATGCGCGTCATCTATTGGCACGACGTGGCCAACAACCGCTACATCGTGCAATGGAACGACGCCTACAACCAATACACCATCGACATGATGGAAAACGCCTCCCTGGAAAAATTCCAGATCATCCTCTACCCCCGCCAGGGGCAGGATGGGGATATCGTCATCCAATACCACACTGTGGACAACCCCGGCACCACCACCAACTATTGCACCGTGGGCATCGAGGATGAAACCCAGCTCATAGGGCTGCAATACACCCATGGAAACACCTATCCCGCCACAGCCGCCATCCTCCAGCCAGGCCTGGCCATAAAGTTCACGACCACTCCGCCTGACAACTATCTCGCCAACGACGAGCCACTGCTTTCCGTTCCTTTCGCGCTGGAGCAGAACTATCCCAACCCCTTCAATCCCAGCACCACGATCTCCTTCACAGCCAAAGATCCCGGCCACGCGCGCCTGGCGATCTACAACCTCAAAGGCCAGCTGGTCCGCAGCCTCCTCAATTCGGAAGTGAGCGGTGGAAAACACAGCCTTGCCTGGGATGGCAGGGATGATCACGGCAACGCCACGGCTTCCGGCATCTATCTCTACAAGCTGGAACTGAACGGAGCCACCTGCTCGAAAAAAATGCTGATGCTCAAGTAAACTCCCGGACTGCCCTTGTGGCAGACCCAATCTATATCAGGGATGTCCCGCTGGACATCCCTTTTTCTTATGCGGGGACTGGAATCCAAACTATCCTCTTGCGCCCTCATACGTAGATCTTTTACTGATGGCTCATTGACGTCCAGCCGAAAACCTGTCCGGCGATTGCTCAGCGTTCAATCAGCGATCAATGGGCGATGAGCGTATGAGGGCCGTGTGTGAGCCCCAACTTCGCCCCCCTTTGCAAGTGATTGTGATCCTTGTATCTTCCTGGGGTCAACCTTAACCCGGTAAGGGTTGACCTAAGGATGATGGCTCAAAAGCCTGTAGCAGCAAAGGAGAGAGACGTGAAGGATAATGCACAATTTTGACAGCTATTTCATGGTCTATGACATAATACCGCCTACCCAACGCCGTGCGCGACAAGCAGATATAGAACTTGTGCCTTGGCAAGAAACGCAGAATCTGCCATAGGCAGCATTTGATACAAAGACTGATGTTGGTAACAACCGTTTACGGTGAAAGGCTGGAATCGCATCCAGCTTCAAGCTCCGGGTTCCAATCCTGCAGCCGCCAAAAAAGCCCGGCGTAGTCACCGGGCTTGATATAGGTTGGCTTCAGAATGATCAGATCTGCAGGTTCAGGGCATCCACCACCATTTTTTGCAGCTCTGGCTTCTCTTTCAGATCGCTGTCCATCAGGAAATCCCGACGTTGCTGGAAACGGTCCTTGAGCAAGTTGAGATACTTTTCAGGGTTGCCGCGCTTGGCGGGATCATAACGATCGTAATAACCGGGCAGAATCTTTTCCACGCTTTCCCGGGTGGGGATCATTGCGCCAGGCAGCAGGTTCCACTCCTCCCACTCGAGTTGATCGAGCAGGATGGCGGTTTGCAAAGTGAGTGATGTTTTGAGGGGGATGGGCTCCAGAACATCATCGGACTCTTTCCAATAGCCGCGTGAGTTAAAGCAGTAAAAATCCGCGCCGTTGTCGGCAACCTGGATGAAGGCTTCCACGTCGCGGTAGAGCTCATAAACCCTGAAAGGATTGGCGAAAGGCTCGAAGACCAGCTTTTGCAATTCCTCTTCGGTCACGTTTTCCGCGCGGTTGCGCTGGGTCATCAGAGCCGCGCCCATGGCGATGGCCAGATGCTTATTTTTAAGCCGCACGGCCGGAGGCAGCACCGAGTCTTTCATCAGCCAGACAAGGGCTTTGGGGAACGAGCAGCGGTTCACATATTTGCCCAGCAAACTGCGATCCAGCAAGGCGCGTCCGTTTTGGTTGCGGGTATCCTGGCCAATGGGCAAACGCTTGCCGTCCAGTTCAAGAACGGTGTGGTTCATAACAGCCAGGGCGTATTTCCAGTCCGGATGATCCGGCGGGCGGCTGTCGGTTTTGTCGAACAAGGTTGGTTCCCACACGCGGCAGAGCTTGTTTTCCAAGTCGATCTGGAAAGCATCGTCGTGGAGCACGACTTTTGATACTCCGGCGGGCATGGTGCCGGCATTGTCGTGGCTGTTGGTGTGAGACGATTTACCAGTTCCGGAAAGGCCGTAGAAGGCGATGGAGCGTTTACCCAGGGCGTGGTATTTTGGATCGTCGCAGGTGCTGAAATCCAGTTCCTTGATGCCGCCATGGCAGGCAGCCATGCCAATGCGGATACCGGAAGTCCAGGCCAGGGTGAGCGTGCCCTTCTTGCGTTCGCCAAAATAGCGCATTCCCAGGTTCACGATCACATTATGCTTTTCGTCCACCAACGCCAGTTGGGGCGCGCCCACATTGTTGTAGAAAGGATCATCGCAGGTCCATTCGTTGAATGCCACAAGGATGATATCCTGGATCGGCAGCTTGGGGCTTTTCTCATACTGCTCGCGGAGCTGCTCGTATGGGGCAAAGTTGAGCAACCAGTTGTAGAGGTTGACCACATCTGTCTCGGTGGTCACGAATGTGGCTTTGATCATCAGGTCCTTATCCATGCCCAGGATTGCCTCGGCCTTGATAAGCGGGTAGTGTTGCATCTGCCAGACTGCCTCGCGGAAATCTCCTTCCAGCTTGTTCTTTTGGGAAGGGTCCAGGCGATGGTAGAAACGGCGGGCTTTGGCGGTGCGCCCGATGATTTTGCCGTGGCAATCATCCAGCACCTTGGCGTCGGCGGGAAGATTGTGCAGCTTTACGAACTCCGGATAGACCGGAAGGTCGGTGACAATCACACCCGGCTGCTTTTTGGCCATTTCATATGCCTGGCGGATGTCGAGTTTGCGAACGTTGTTGTCGTTGATTAGTGTTTCCGCGATGGCGCGGATGGGAGACATCTCCTTTAGATTGCTGTAGTATTCAGCACTGCTCTTGCTTGCCATGATTTCCTCCAATTATGGCTGTATTTAATGAGTATTATTCGTTGTTGCATTATCAAGTTCAAATCAGTTGCAGTTCTTTGCCTATCTTGCTGAACTTATCCAAAGCGAAATCCAGCTGCTCTTTGGTATGGGTAGCCATAAAGGAGCAGCGGATCAGACAGGAATTGGGCGGGACTGCAGGCGGGATCACAGGATTGATGAAAACACCCTCTTCGCCCAGGCGTTTCCACATCTCAAAGGCGACTGACATTTTGCCCACATGCAGGGGAATCACCGGCGTGCAGGATTTGCCAGTATCATAGCCCATGCTCTTGAATTCGGAAAGCATATAGTTGGTGTTTTCCCAGAGTTTGGCGATGCGCTCTGGCTCTTCCTTCATGATCTTGATTGCCTCGAGTACGCTGGCCGTTGATGCCGGAGGTAAAGAAGCAGAGAAGATCAAAGCGCGGGATTTGTGTTTAAGGTAATGGATCAGGTCTTCATCCGCGGCGATAAATCCACCCACGGAAGCCAGGGATTTGCTGAAGGTTCCCATGATCAGATCTGTGTCGGCAGTCACGCCAAAGTGTTCAGCCGCTCCGGCGCCGGTGACGCCCAGCACTCCAAGGGAATGGGCTTCATCCACCATCAGGTTGGCACCGTATTGCTTGGCCAGGGACAAAATATTGGGCAGATCGGCGATATCGCCTTCCATAGAATAAATGCCATCCACAATGATGAGGCTGTTGCTGCCCTGGACCCTCTGCAGCAACCTTTCGAGGGACTTCATGTCGTTATGGTTATAGCGCAGCATTTTTCCCTGTGATAGCAAACAGCCGTCGATGATGGAAGCGTGGTCATACTTGTCTATAAGCATGTATTCATCTTTTGCGACCATGGTGGAGATGCAGCCCACATTGGCCTGATATCCTGTGGGATATGCCAAAGCCGCTTCTTTACCAACCAACTCGGCCAGAGCGGCTTCCAACTCGATGTGGATATCCAGTGTCCCGTTCAGAAACCTTGAACCGGCGCACCCGCTGCCATACTTCTCCACTGCTTTGATGGATGCCTCCTTCACCCTGGGATGACTGGTGAGCCCCAGATAGCTGTTGGAACCCATCATCAGCATCTTCTTACCATTGCAGATCACCTCGGTGTCTTGCTCGGAACTTATCACGCGGAAATAGGGATAATAACCCATTGCTATGGCTTTCTTTGCCTCATCATACTGATAGCATTTATCAAATAGGCTCATTTATACCTCTTCTATATTAATCGAAACTGTTTTAAGTTAATGTATAGCTCGCGTACCAGGCTGTAAACAATATATACCAAGGGCACGGAGAACAGCATCCAGATGATGCCGCCGAACCAGCCTCCAGCCAATACGGTTACCAGCACGATCAGGGGGTGCATCCTGATAGTCTTGCCCACCACTACCGGGTAAACAAAGTTGTTGTCCAATACTTGCACCAGATACATGGCCAGAGCCGCATAGATCATCATGGACAACGGCTTGCCGGTGATCAGCACGGTTAGCACAGCCAAAGCAGCACCCATCCAGGGTCCAATGTAGGGTATGATGTTGGCCACACCGGCAGTAATGCCTATCAGCACCGCGTAGGGTACTCCCGCGATGGTGAGCGCCACCGATGTCATGATGCTTACCGCGATCACCTCCAGCAACATGGCGCGCAAGAATCTTCCCACGGTTTCATCAATCTTGTCTTGCAGGATCACAGCCAGTTCAAAAAAGCGGTTGGGCACCAAAGAAAGCATTCCTTTGCGTAACGCCTGCTTGTCCTTTAAGATGAAAAAACTGAATACTGGCACTGTGACCACAAAGGATATCGTGCTCAGGATGGTCTGGTAATTGTCCACCAGTAGTTTTGGCAGTTCGCCCAGAAGCTGGTTGCCGGTCTCGATCAGGTGCACAAATTTGGCGGAAAACCCCAAACTGGGAACCTGCTTGTCGATGTTCTGCAAAAACTCGAAGACCGAGCGCACGAAAGGCAAGGCCAGGACCTGCTCGCTGACAGGTTTATCGGAATAGCGCAAAAGCGCCAGCAAGGTATTGCCCTGGTTTATCAGCATGGGAACCATTCTGGTTGTGAAAAGCGCCAATACTCCAGCAATAACCGCATATACCATCAACACTGATAGCCAGCGCGGAACCCTGCGGTATTCCAAACTTGTTACCAGAGGGTCAAGTATATATGCAAACACCAACGACGCGATCAGATAACTGAACACGGGACGGTAGAAAATAATACCCAGCACGACCATGGCCAGGATTATCACAATGAAGACGATCTTCGTCCAGTTCATGATTAGTATCCGGAACCCATATCCTGCAGGTAACTGGCAAGAAATTTGCCGCAGGCTTTCAGCAACTTGTTTCCCAAACGCTTATTCTTGCTGATCAGATCTTGAAAATCGCTTTCTGTGAGGGCCAGGACGCTAAGGTCAGTGAGCGCGGTGGCGCTGCCGCTGCGTTTGTTGTTCCCAAACAGGTCTATAACCCCGATAAACTGGTGTTTTTTTAGAACAGCAGATCCTTGTGGGTTCAGCTTGCCTGTCACCTGCATCTCCCCGGAAACGATGAAAAACAGCACTTCCAGAGGATGTCCCTCCTCGAAGAGCACCTCGCCAGCCCTGTATTCACGGTTGTGTAAACAGGCATTGACCAGGCTCAGCTCAAAGGGGTTGAGTTCCCGGAAAAGCATGTACTTTTTCAAGGCCTGGTGTTCATTAGGTTTTCTGATTACCTTCCAAAGCCACTTGAGATAGTTTTTTACCATCTGATCTCCCTGTTACTTACTGATCAAGGGCACAAAAGCGCAGGCGCCATGCTCGGAAACGGAATACCCGTTTTCAGTGCGTATCACCTTGGTGAGGATCTGATAATCACCCGCCCCCACCGGCACAACCAAAATCCCGCCCGGTTTCAGCTGCTCCTGCAAGCGCGGGGGAATCTGACTGGCTCCTGCGCTGACTATTATCTTATCAAACTCCTTATGAGGCGGATATGCCTTGAGCCAGCCTTGCGCCCCATCGCCGATGCGGAAATAAATATTCTTGTAACCAGCCTCTTTCAATACTCCCTGGGCTGTCAAAGACAGTTCCTCCAACCTCTCCACGCTGCAAACTTCTCCCGCGATTTCAGCAAGTAACGCGCACTCGTAACCGGAGCCAGTGCCAATTTCCAGCACCAGGTCCTCCGGCTTCAGCTCCAAGTGTTCCAGCATGATAGCAACCATCAGGGGTTGGGAGATGGTCTGTTCCAATCCAATGGGAAGAGGCCGGTTGCGATAGGCATAATCTTTGTACTGAGGCGGCACATATAGTTCTCGGGGAACCTTGCTGAAGGCCGCCAGGACAGCTTCATCCCTGATACCTTGCTGTCTCAGCTCCTGCACCAGCAGCTTGCGTTGATCTTCAAAGCGCATGAACTTTCCTTAGTTGCAGCAAGCCATTTTCTTCCAACCATTCCAGGATGGCGGGGAAGGAATCCGCCCTGGTGAGATTGAAACCCAGCGGCGTGAGGGATATGTAATGTTCCGAGACGGCTTCCGAATCCGATCCTTTCAGGGTTTCCCAGACGGGTGCATCGCCGCCTACCCGGTAGGTGAAACCATCCTCCAGTTCATCCACTACTTTGATAAAATTATAGTATTTGCGATGTCCGGTGCAGGTTAATCTTACGCCCTTGATCGCGTCAGAATGTATATTGGGTATATTGATGTTTAAAATACCCCGTTCCGGGATCAGATCGCAGATGCCAAGATCCAGCATTTTGACCATCCAGGCAGCAGCGGTTTCGAAGACCTGTTCTTTGTAAGATGTTATCGAGACAGCTATTGCCTTGAATCCCAGAAAGCAAGCCTCCACAGCGGCTCCCACAGTTCCGGAATAGAGGACGTCCTCCCCCATGTTCTGGCCAGCATTGATGCCCGAAATGACAAGATCAACTGGTTCGCTGATGACCTTTTGCAGAGCTATAACCGAGCAGTCCACAGGGGTTCCGTCCACGCTGTATTCCCGCTCGTTCAGTTTGGTCACGCGCAGGTCTCTGCGCAATGTGATCGAGTGCGAAGCGGCGCTGCGCTCGCGATCCGGCGCCACAATCACTATCTTGTGGCCAGCCTTGCTCAAATGTTCCGCCAGGGTGCGAATCCCGGGGGCGTGAATACCGTCGTCATTGGTCAATATAATTCGCAATTCAATCTCCTCAGATTACCGTATTAGATCCAAAACTTAAAGATTAGTAATATAACTAACGCTGTACTTACCAGTAAAAGCAAAAAGAGCCAGTGTTCCCGAAAGAAGTTTTTCACGCTCCTTCCACGTCTTTTCTTATACCTGACGTTTTTAGGTCGAGTATTCTTGTTAAATAATCTTTTAAGTGACCTGCGGGGAGCGTAGCGCATTTCCCTGTAGGCTCTCTGAGCCGCGGTCAACCATTTGATCGTTCCATCTTCCAACAGATATGGCCTATAACCCAAACTCACATAATGCTTCTTCTCGTTTTCAGAATATCCTGTAACACTTTCAGGATCAAGCTCTTTAACTATCATGTGTCGTTTGGTACTCATAAAAAAACCTCTTTCATTAATCCAATATGGAGCTGAATCATTTTGTCAAGCAATATCTCCAAATATCTGGTTTCATGACTTTTTGGAGGCAAATTCAGATGCTTCACTGAAAAGATATAGCTTCTTCTTACCATATCCGGAACAGCTTGGTTCAATCAAAGCATCAAGGCTGCTCAACACCTGTGTGCCCGTACTGGAAAAGCTTTTTCAGTGTATGAGGTCAGAACTGTATCTTTTTCTTTCTTGCAAACTAAGCAGATTGTAAATAGCAGATAACTGGTCTGTTCCAAACTATGCGATTTTAGATCGTATGTTGAAAACAGGACACAGTTATGATCGGATGATGGAAAACCTGGTTATTCCAGCCCTGAATCAGATAAAAAACACACTCGACATACTTGCGTAGATTAGAATAAATTGACTACCTTTCCGATATTCCTTCATAGCGCCCGCCCTTGCTGCTACTGGCTTTGGAGCCATCATCCTTAGGTCATTCCTCACCGGGTTAAGGATGACCCACGGAAAACAAAGACTTAGCTGCCTCGCGCGCGCGAGGGCAAATACGCTGCAAGTTCCGACTCCGCTTACGGGTATGAAGGCTTTTTTTCTCTTTTGGCTTAAAAATTGTATGAACATATCGTCCAACTTAGGTTCGTAATGGAGAATATATATATGCTCAGTGCCAAGCACAGCTTTTATCTGCTAACAGTCCTGATACTGGTCATGATCCCGGGATTCTTGCCGGGACATGTCGATCTGCCTACGGACACCGTTTTTGCGCCCAGCCGTTTCACCGAGACTAATCCACCCCAAGGCCCGGTGCGGCCTGTGGCAGAATTTGAACCTGCCTCGCACGTGCTGATCAGATATCCCTTGGGATTCCCGGTCAGTCTGGTGGTGCAACTGGCCAGTCAGGACCAGGTGATCTGCCTGGTTTCCTCGCAGTCCCAACAGAATCAAGCTACTTCAACCTTTAACTCGGCAGGGGCAAACATGGCCAACATCAGCTTCATGATAGCAGCCACCGATTCTTACTGGACACGTGACTATGCCCCCTGGTTCATCTTTGATGGAAATGATGAGTACGGAGTGGTTGATTTTATCTACAATCGCCCGCGGCCTAATGATAACCTTATTCCCCAGCTCTTCGCCAATCAATACAATCATAATTATTATGGGATGAACCTCCAGCAAACCGGCGGCAACTATATGACCGACGGTATTTGCACAGCCGCGCAGACAACCATAGCCTATACAGAGAACGGCGGATATACCCAAGCCCAGGTGAACGCCAAAATGCACGACTATATGGGCATCTCAAGTTATCATGTGCTTCCTGATCCGAACAATACCTATATCGACCACATTGACTGCTGGGGAAAGTTTTTGGCCCCGGACAAGGTGCTGATCCGCAGTGTGCCGACCTCCCATCCCCAGTACAGCGAGATCGAACAGACCGCTACCTACTTTACCAATCTGAATTGCGCCTGGGGATATCCCTTCCGCGTATATCGGGTCAACACCCCTCAAAACCAGCCCTATTCAAATTCCCTGATCCTGAACAAGAGGGTCTTTGTGCCCATTATGAACAGCAACTACGATGCCGCTGCCCTGCAAGTATACCGCGACGCTTTGCCTGGCTATGAGGTGATCGGAGTTCCTGGCAGCAATTACACGCCCTGGGAATCCACAGACGCGCTGCATTGCCGTACCCACGAGATTCCCGACAAACAGATGATCCATATCAGCCACCAGCCTTGGTGGGGAATCAAAGCTTATGCCACCGGCTACGATATTAATGCCACCATTAAAGCTCACAGCGGGCAGGCATTGTATCCTGACTCCACATTTGTGTGCTACAAAGTCAATCAGCAGCCCTGGCAGAGATCCGCGCTGATCAATATCGTAGCCTCTGAATATACCGCTCTGCTGAATGGATTTGCCCCGGGAGACACGATCCGCTACTTCATCCACACTGCCGATCTCTCCGGACGCTCCCTCGATCATCCCTTCACTGCTGCTTTTGATCCACATGTGTTCATCATTGAAGCTGATACCGAGCCACCCCTGTTGAATCATATCCCTCCCGCGGAAATGACTAATCAAGCAACCTTATTCACTGTCACTGCTTCCGATAATTGCCAGGTTGGACAGGTGCTCATGCAATACAAGGTGGATGAGCAGGAGATTCCCATCGAATTAGCCCTGAATCCCAATCCCCAGGCTGGACCGGATGCATGGAGCTGCCTTGTTGAACCACAGTTTTCCAGCGAGGACGAAACCTTCCATTACCGGTTCATAGCCCAGGATTTGGCCACACCCCCAAACATTGGTTACTATCCGCCTTCAGGAACCTGGATCAGTCTTCCCATCATAGAGTTGGGCAACGAAGACAACCATGTGCCCGAGTCCATCCGGACCGGCTTGCGTGTTTACCCAAATCCACTCAGAAAGAGTTCGGGCAATTTTTTCACAATTGATTTCACAAGTACAGGTAAAAGCCCTTTTACGTTGAAGATATTCAACCTGAAAGGACAATTAATTTCCACCAAGACCATCTCGCCCAGCACACAAAGCAGCAACCTTATCAGCTGGCCTTTCTCAGATTTTGGGAGACGTAATGCCGCCCCAGGCCTGTATTTCTGTAAAATAACCCAAGATGGCAACTCATTCATAAGCAAGATGTTAATTATGGATTAGGGCTGTGTTGATATTATTCAACAGCATATCACATATAACAGGCAACTTTAGTCTTGACGTCTGGGCTGGGTTTTTTAATTATGAAGTCAGCCTACAGACCCTACATAGAATGCCCTCCGAGCAGTGGGGATGCCGCCCGGCATTCCCCACTGTATTTTTTTGCCCGAAAAATCCAAGAGGCAGGTTATGAAAACTCTGGGAACCATTTTATTCTTTCTTTTCTCTCTCTCCGTACTTTTTTCCTCGTCTCCAGAACTTATGGTGGTCAGGTTGGAGAATCCGCATAGTTCCGAAATTGATCGGTTCATCAAACAGGCTGGTTGGGATGTGGCAGGTTTCAGAGCTGGTAAATATCTGGATCTCGTTTTGAGCCAGGAACAATTTGAAATGCTCAGCCTGGAGTATCCCTCCTTATATGTCACCCAGACGGAAAATGAGCTTCGGAGCAATATTCTGCCAGGCAAAGACTTGGCCGGGTATCGAAGCTATCAACAAATGCTGGCTGAATTACAGCAGCTTCAGGATCTATATCCAACCTTGATGGAACTTCACCAGATAGGCACGGGCTGGGGTGCGATTTACGCCGAGCAGGGAATAGCGGCGTATCAGAATTTCAATCATGCGGTCTGGGCAATCAAGGTCTCTGCCAATGTCCATCTCAATGAGGATGAGCCAGCGTTTTACTTTGTTGGGGAACACCATGCCCGGGAACCGCTTTGCACAGAGGTTTGCATGGGAATCATGAATCACTTGCTGTCGGAGTATGGCAGCGATCCACAAGTAACCCAAATCCTTGATGGCAGCGAGGTTTGGATTGTGCCCCTACTCAATCCGGATGGGCACAAGTTGGTGATTGATGAAACTTCGATCTGGCATAGAAAGAACATTCGCGATAACAATAACAACCATATTCTGGACTATGGAAGCCAGGGAATGAGCGATGATGGAGTTGACCTAAACCGCAACTACAGCTATCAGTGGGGCTATGTATACGCTTCAGACTTCATTGGAGACATTATGTATCAAGGGCCCCATGCTTTTTCCGAACCTGAAACCCAGGCCTTGAGAGACCTGCTGCTGTCCAAACGCTTCCTTGCGGGAATCAGTTATCACACTTATGGAGAGTATGTTATGTATCCCTATGGCTATCTCTATGGCATCATAAGTCCGGACAGACAGGAATTGGTTGCCCTGGCCTCTGAGATAGCAGGTTTATTACCCTGCCAGTATAACGAAAACCACCGTTACGAGGCTATACAGTCTTTCGAGCTCTATCCAGTCAGTGGAAGCATGGAAGACTGGACTCATGCCACTACCGGTGCATTTGCCTACACGATAGAAATGGCTCGGCAGTTCATCCCGCCAGCGTCGTATGTGCCGATTGCCGTGCAGCACCAGGTGAATGGCGCAATGGCACTAATGAATAGGATGAACCGTAAAATCCTGCGAGGACACATAACTGACGCCACCACTGGCGAAGCGATTGCCGCCACTGTGTTTGTGGAACAAGTTGATGACCATCCTGTTTACCGCGCTCCGATCAAATCGGATTCCCTCTGGGGAGCATACTATTACCTCCTTCCAGCAGGCTTGCACACCGTTCGCTTTATCTGCCCGGGCTACGCAACCGTTACGCAAACAGTCTCGATTGACCCCAACAGTCCTACTATACTGGATATTCAGATGCTTCCTCTGGCTCCTTTCGATCTTGAGATAATGGTGCGGGACAATTATAACAACCCTGTGGCAGGTGCTCAGTTATGCTTGGACAACGACTCTGAGGCCACTTATACGACCGACGACCAAGGACTGATAACCATTACTGGCTTTCTTCCTGGCGAGCACCAGATACATGTTTCCAAACCCGGTTACGGTACTCTACGCCTGAAACGTGAAATAACGATTCCCTCACTGACACTGACACTTTCTTCTCACGTGATTTGGGGCGATAGATTCGAGTATGGCCTGTCAGACTGGACTTGCCCAAACACTTGGGGCTTATCTTCTGTCTGCCACACTGGAAACTGGTCGCTCTCGGATTCGCCCGACGCTAACTATCAAAACAATCTGAACAGCAGTTGCCAAATTGCCAACCCGCTCGACCTGCAGTTATTTGAAAATGCCGACCTTCAGTTTTGGCTGAAGACAGACCTCTCATTGGATGGAGACCACCTCAGCGTGGAAGCATCAGCCGATAACAACTCCTGGCAGTTATTGGATTGCTATACCGGTTCAAACGACTGGTTCTTTTGCTCTTGCGACCTTAGCGATTTTCTGGGCGGCCCTGTCTGGCTGCGTTTCAGATTATACACAAATAGATATGGAAACTCAGATGGGATTTACATCGACGATGTAATGGTGTATGCCAGCTCCAATATTGTGCCGGCTGATGATCCGGCTCTCAGTCCTGATCGGCTGACAATCCGTTGCCACCCCAATCCCTTTTCCAAACAGGCTGAGATAAAAATCGGCACAAAGCATCCAGTGCCAGACTGCGAACTATCCATCTACAACCTCAGGGGGCAACTGCTACTGACCTTTGATAATAAGTGCTTGACTAAAGGTGACAACCATTATTATTGGGACGGTGTCGACTTACGTGGCAACCAATGCTCCAGCGGAGTATATTTGTTGAGACTTAGCTCACGAGGAAAGCCCCTGGCCACAGGAAAGTTGCTAAGAGTAAAATAGGAGTATTAAGGAAGCTTGGACGAACTTCGTATAGAAAACCTGAGCAAGGATTATGACGGCTTTCTGGCTGTCGATAATGTTAGTCTCACCATTCAACCTGGGGAGCTTTATTCCTTCCTGGGTCCCAGTGGCTGTGGTAAAACCACGCTTCTGCGCATGATTGCCGGATTTGAAATCCCTCGCACGGGACGCATTTATCTGGGCGGGCAGGATATCACAGATCTGCCCCCTTACAAGCGTCCGGTAAACACGATCTTTCAAAACTACTCGCTGTTCCCCCACATGAACGTCTTCGACAATGTGGCTTTCGGACTGCGCATCAAGAAGGTGCCCAAAACCGAGATCAAAGACCGTGTACGAAAGATGCTTACCCTCGTCAAGATGGAGGATCAGGCTGCCAAGTATCCTTCCCAGTTGAGTGGCGGGCAAAAGCAGCGCATCGCGATCGCCCGCGCCCTGATCAACGAGCCCAAGCTCCTGCTGCTGGATGAACCGCTTGCAGCCCTTGATCTCAAACTGCGCCAGCACATGCTGATCGAACTGATGAACATCCATGACGCGGTGGGAATCACTTTCATCTATGTTACCCACGACCAAAGCGAAGCCATGAGCATTTCGGACCGCATGGCTGTAATGCAAAACGGAAACATTGTCCAATCCGGTCTGCCGGACGACATCTATGAAAGGCCAACTTCGATATTCTCCGCGTATTTCATTGGTGAAACGAATCTGATCACGGGAGAAGTGATCGGCATCGAGGATGAATACGTCCAGCTTCGCTGCCACAGGGGTAATGGAGAGTATTTCGAGATCGACAGCACTTTCCACTTTCCTCCCACTTTGGGAAGTAAACTGACTGTCTCGCTGAGGCCGGAAAAGATTGCTATCACCCGCTCCAAACCACGCAATCAGGACGATTTCAACATCCTGAGGGGCACCATCGAAGACATCCTCTACGTTGGAACTCACACCCAATATATTGTAAGAGTTGGAGATTTGAAGTTCCGCGTCTTCAGCCAGCATAAACGGGTCTATTTTGATGAAAAAGCTTTGGATTGGGATGAGGAAGTGTGGCTATTCTGGCACGATACTGATTCCTGGCTGATCAACGAAGTGCCCGACGGAGTTGAAGCCAGTGTCGAGCCCCGAAGCCTGCCGCAACGCGCATCCAGAAAAGGAATTCCGGCAGAAGTATGAATCTCGAAGCCTTCAAGCAGGTAAATTGCTCACAGACCAAAGCCTCCCGCAGGCGCGACCTCGCCAGCTATCTTCTCACCGCGCCCGCCCTGATCTGGCTGCTTGTCTTTTTCCTGGTTCCCTATCTGATAGTGTTTATCTACAGCTTTCTTTCCACCGATATCTACGATGTCAGTTTCAAGTTTTCCCTCAGTGCCTATCGACAACTCTTCAGCGGTATCTATCTGCGCCCCTTTTATCTCGCTTTCCGCCTGGCCTTTATCACCACCTTTGCCTGCCTGATCCTGGCTTTCCCGGTGGCCTACTACATCGCCCGGGCAAGCGAAAAAATGCGCAACATGCTGCTGATCCTGATTATCATCCCCTTTTGGACCAACCTGATCATCCGCATCTTTTCATGGCGGATCTTTTTGTCATACAATGGCGTGCTCAACACAATCCTGCTGCGCCTGGGCCTGATCAGCACTCCACTGGAGCTGATGCGAACGGATTTCACCGTATTGCTGGTGATGGTCTATGTCTATCTGCCCTACATGATACTGCCGCTTTACAGCGCCCTGGAAAAGATGGATTTCACCCTGCTGCAAGCTGCCATGGATCTGGGAGCCAACGAGGTCAAGGCCTTCTTCCGTATCACTTTGCCTTTGGCGGCAGAAGGTATCTTCGCAGGCTCACTGCTGGTTTTCATTCCAACCCTGGGCGCGTATCTGATCCCGCAACTGGTGGGCAATCAGCGCTCCCTGTATGTTGGCCAGGTAATTACCTATAAGATCAAAAACATCCCCCGCAACTGGCCCATGGCTTCAGCGATGTCCTTCATCCTGCTGTTGCTGGTGGCAATTATGCTAATAGCGATGTATGCCATTTACCGCAAGCGAACACTGGCAAAGAGGAATGTGTAATGCTAAGTATGTCGCGCATCACCAAGTTTTACAAAGGGATGAACCTCACCCTGTTCACCTTCGTGATAGTCTTTCTCTACATCCCCATCGCGATCCTGGTTATCTTCAGTTTCAACGACGCGAAAATAATCACCACCTGGAAAGGCTTCACCCTCAAGTATTACCAGCAACTGCTGCAAAACGACAACATCATCGAAGCTTTCAAGAACACCATGCTGATCGCCGGGCTGTCCACCCTCATATCCACCCTGATCGGGGTGCTCACGGCGCTGGGACTGGAGAACAAGCACTTCAAAGGCAGAAACCATCTGCTTGCCCTCATCTATGTGCCGCTGGTAATTCCTGACATCCTGATGGGCGTGTCCCTGGCTCTGCTCTTTAACTTCACCCGGGTCAACACCGGCATGTTCACCGTGCTGATCGCCCATATCACTTTCTGCGTGTCCTACACCATTATCGTGATCCAGGCACGCCTGGAGGGCTTCGACTATTCGCTGGTGGAAGCCGCCATGGACTTGGGGGCCAAGCCTGCCACCATCTTTTTTAAGATCAAACTGCCTCTGATGCTGCCCGGGATTATCGCCGCGGCTCTGCTTGCCTTCACCCTCTCCATCGACGATTTCATCATCACCTTCTTCACCTCCGGACGGGGCTTCAACACCCTGCCCATCTATGTGGAAGGAACCATCCGCAGGGGAACGATCACCACCATCAACTCGCTATCCACTTTGATGATCGCCTTCACCCTGTTTCTGGTCGTGATCTCCAGACGCATCCATAAAACTATTATCTCTTCTCTCTAAGCGTCCCAAAGAGCTACTGTTACATTCGAGAATCTGCGCTGTTTCCACTGGGAGCCAGAGCCTTTTTTTTCTCCTTATTATACTTGCGGCAATAAACATAATATACCAACAGTTCCGATATTGCTTCATAGCGCCCTCCCTTGCTGCTACTGCATTTGGTGCCATCATCCTTAAGTCATCCCTCATCGAGTTAAGGTTGACCCAGGGAAAATAAAGACTTAGCTCCCTCGCGCGCGCGAGGGCAAAGTCCCACGCAAAGGTCAGACCGCCTGTCTCATTCAGGTGGCAGAAATCTTTTGGACACAATTATAAACGCTCCATTGCAGTTTTTGCTTGACTTGAACACAGCACTCTGCTTAAGTGCCAAAACTGTTTATCTTTAGGAGTATGTGATGAACAAAACAAAGATAATATCCATTATAGTCGGCGCTATCGGCCTCTTGGTGGCCCTCTTCTTTGGGGTCAATATCAACGGGGAAAAGAATACCAATCAACAGTTTGTGGGTAATGAAGCCATGCAGCAGTTGATGACGACCAGCAATCTGGCTGGAAATCTGACCAATCAGAACTACACGGTCTATGTCACCAAATCAGGCAAGAAATACCACACCGAAAACTGCCGTTATGTATTGGGTAAACGCGTATCCATTAACCGCCTGGATGCCATTGACTCCGGTTATGAACCCTGCAAGAGATGCTACCCGGACGGCAGGAACACCCCGCCAATTCCTCAACAGCAAAAGGAAAAACAGAGAGAGACCCAGCCGCCGCAGAGTACAACACCGATGGACGAACCAATTGGCGAGTAGATCAGATTCCACAGGCAATGTCTGCTCATGTGGATGTGACTTCGCGCTTATGCTGCCGCCGTTGAATACGGGGAAAGCTGGGACAGGTATCGTGTTTTATCCGACAGCTCCCGGATATAGATTTTATCTTTAGAGATTTTGCTTGCTGGAAAATGTTACTCCGCTTGGAATAGAATTTGCTCACATACATATTGCGGTAACCTGAATGATGGTATGCCTGAGTTTTGATGTTAGATAAAGGAATATAAATGACCGTACTAATCCTGGCAACGGTGCTGCTTATTCTGCACTGGATATTCGAGTACCGGAGGCACAAGCGCAATGTGGAGGCCATTCCAATCCGGGTCCACGTTAACGGCACACGGGGAAAATCCAGCGTCACAAGGCTGATCGCTGCAGGACTGCGGGCTGGCGGACGCAAGACCGTGGCCAAGATCACGGGCACTCTGCCCAGAGTTGTCCTGCCTGACGGACGGGAAGCGGCAATCGTGCGCTTGATGGGTGCCAACATTATCGAGCAGAAGTATATCTTCCGCCATGCCGTATCCTATAACCCTGACGCCATTGTGATCGAGTGCATGGCGGTTAATCCCGTCTTCCAATGGATCACAGAGCGCAAGTTTGTGCGCAGCACTATTGCGGTGATCACCAACTGCCGGGCTGACCATCTGGATCAAATGGGTTCAACCGAGCAAAGCGTAGCCATGTCGCTTTCCAACACCATTCCCAGCGGAGGTGTGTGCTACACTGCTGAAAACCGGCATTTTGGCCTGCTGGAAAAGGTTGCCGGGCAAAGAAACTGCAGAATCCACAAGATCAGACCCACAGACGTCACGCAGGAAGAACTGGCAAAATTCAAGTACATAGAGCACGCGGAGAACGTGCAGTTGGCCCTGGCTGTATGCGCGGAAGCGGGAGTCCCCCGGGAAATAGCGTTGCAAGGCATGCAAACAGCCAATCCCGATCCTGGCGCATTAAAGAAATATGTCATCCGGGATGGAGACAAGACCATCCACTTCTACAATGTGTTTGCCGCCAACGATCCGAACTCCACTAAACTGGTGATCAATATGGTCACGGGACATCTTAAAGATGTGGAGAAAATCATAATCCTGAACAGCCGGGAAGATAGGTTGTTCCGTTCCCACCAACTGGTCGATGCGGTTAAAGACAGCGATTACTCATATCTTCTGCTCACCGGAGAGATTCCTGACAAGGTGGAGTCATACGCTCTGCAGGCAGGCATACCCAGAGAGCGTTTGTTCGCGCTGGGCGAGCCGCTGCCGGAAGTAATCTACAACAAGGTGCTGGAGCTTACGCGCAAGGAATCACACGTGCTTGGCATCGGCAACATTGCAGGCAGGATCAAGTATGGAGCGCAGATCGTAGCGCATTTTAAGCACAGAATCCATCCTAATATTAAAAACGAAATGAGGAATAAAAGTGATTGAAACTGTAATTCAGGCGGCAGTCGGGCTGGGAGTGATCGTCAGCCTGATCTTCAGCGAACTGCTGGGAGCCTCGGCTGGAGGAATAGTCGTGCCGGGTTATGTGGCTTTATATCTGGACAAACCCATGCAGATCCTGGGAACTCTGATCGTCAGTCTGGCTACCTGGGGCATCATCCGGATAATAAGTCAGTTTACCCTGATGTTTGGAAAGAGACGCATGGTTTTAAGTATCCTGGTCGGATTCATCCTCGGATGGACTACCCGCTTGCTGGTTTTTCACAATATTACCATCTACACCTATCAGATGCAGTCCATTGGCTACATCGTCCCCGGTTTGATAGCAAACTGGTTTGAACGCCAGGGTTTTTGGAAAACAGTTTCCACTATGGGCGTGGCCGCCATTCTGGTGCGCCTGGTGCTGATGGTGGTGTTCGGCGGGGAGGTCTGAGATGTATCGTCCCTCATTAAAATCCGGCTGGTCGCTGATCCTGCTCTTCATTTTCGCCCTTATCCTCTTTGTCATAGCTCAGAGCAGCTATGTGACAATTGAAGCTGACTTCTATCAGCAAAAGGTGGAAGCAGCTCAAACCATGAAAGCCTGGATGGATACGCTCAAGGCAGAGCAGACCCGCCTCTCCATCCCCTTTGACCCTATCAACGATCCCTATCAGACTGGCCTGATCGGTGAAGCCCGCAGCACCATCACCACAGACCGCGGTCTGCTTTCGCACAAACAGGCGGCTATCAACCCCAACCTGGGTGTGATCTTTGTGGAGGAATTCAACAAGGCCGGGCTCAATCCTGGCGACCATATAGCTGTGGGTATCACAGGCTCGAATCCAGCAATCAATCTGGCTCTCTATTCCGCAATCAAAGTCATGCAGCTCAAGCCGTCCATCGTGGTTTCCTTGTCTTCGGCTGCCTATGGCGCCAACCGCCCGGAATACACCTGGCTGGATATGGAAGCGGTGCTCAAGAACAAAGGTTTGATCGATTTTGGCTGCGCCTACGCTTCTTTGGGCGGCAAGGACGATCTGGGCATCGGCCTGGCTGATGACGGCATATCCGCCCTTTTGGCAGCCATGCGCCGCAATGGAGTGCCCCTGATCTCGGGCGCGACCCTGGAAGAGAACGTCAAGACCCGTGAAACTGTGTATGACCAGATGCTTCCCGAAGGCCAAAGATACAAGCTCTTTGTAAACATTGGCCGCGGATTGGCCAATGTGGGCAGCGAACCAAACGCCAACCAGATCACCGAAGGACTGACCCGCAAACTGGCAGAGAAAGAGTTCTTTCCGGAAGGCATCATGATGGTAATGGCGCGCAAGAATGTCCCCGTCTTCAGCATCCAGCACATTCAACGCTGGGTCAAGAAATACAAGCTTCAGACAAACTCCACCCTAATGCCAGTTCCCGGCGAGGGACCCAGCTTCAGCGCCAAGAAGCACAATGTGCTGATCGCCTCTATTTGCCTGGTTTTGCTTATCGCCGCCATCATACTTGTGATTGTGCTTGATCGCAGCGACAGGCGTTTCATGGCCAACATAGTAGATCCAGATGAAGAATTATAGTTCCGGAGAATAGATGTTCAAACGCCTTATTACTATTATCGCTCTGTGCCTGGCTTTCCTCAGCGCCTGGGCAAAGATGAAACCCCTAACCTTCGATAACCCCGGCAACCGTCGCTTACTGAAAACAGAAACGGATAGCTACTACTATTTCAGAGCCAAACCGGAAAAATCAATGACCCTCAATGTGGAGGGCATAAGCTCCATCGAACTGCGTTCTTTCGCCATCGCAAAGCTCAACAAACCGAAAGTGATCTCCATCATTGGAAAGCAAAGCACCACTCATGACCTGGTTCTGCAAGAACGTTTGGAAGGTTTTTACCTGTACCAGCCGGTCACGATACCCATTCCCAAGGGCACCAAAAGCATCGAGATACTCTGTTACGACCGCAGCGTTTACTTCCGTCCGTTTTTCACAGTGCCCGTCAAGCCAGCCAAACCGGCTAAACTCCCCAATCTGCAGATGAAGGCCCATGGAGGCCTGTTGCGGGTTACCCACAACAGTACAGGCAGCGACTACTATGTGTTCAATCCTTCCCAGAGCCTCAAATTCGACCTCAACAACGGCCGCGACGCGGTGGTCTATGTGCGCGCCCGGTTGCTTGACCGCAGCCTGCCTGTATTTGAGCTGTGGCGCAATGGACAAAAGTTGCAGGACCATGAGTTTTCTCTACGGCGCACCACCAAGTACAAAGCCACAGGCATCGATCACCTCTCCACCGGCCTGAAGTTGGTACTGCCCCCCAACGAAGGAACCGCATCCTATGAGTTGCGCGCTGTCAGCGATCATCTCTTCATTGCCAAGCCTTTGCTGCTCAAGAGGAAATAGGATAGCTTTATGTCCGACAAGCAAAAGAATATATCCGACCAGAGTTTCTCCGAAAACAGAACAACGGGAGCAGGAGCAGACAAGACCGATAGCACTGGAACGGATAAGGGAACCAAAAGGCCAGCACCCATGCGCGGTCCCCGCAACCTGAAGCCAATCATTATGAGCCTAATACTGTTTCTGGGCTTGGGATCACACCGGCTGCAAGCGCAGTTGGAAACCACTGTATCATTGACCGGCACCTATTCAGACAATGTGTTTCAACTCTCTGAGCATGACCTGCAGCGCTTCGATCAGGGACATCAGAATCTGTCTTTCGTGAATACCTCGGACGATCTTAGCCTGGCTTTGAGAGCGGATCTGGCCTGGCCTCTGCGTTACAAGTGGTGGAAGTTCACTCCATCAGTGACCGGCACTATTTCACAAAATGTCTCCAACACATCCAAACAGCGGCGTGATGTCATTCTGCGGTTGCGAACCGACCGCTACTATTGGAACTTTACGGCGGCGTATGGCTATTATCCTTTTATCTATGTGCGGGATTATGTGGATAACGATGGAACGTCGCAACTGGAAAGCTTCGACTATGAAAAGAACCTCTGGCGGGGAGACCTCAACCTGAAACCTCTGCGCAAGACCACCGTGCAGCTTCATGCCCGCCACGAGCAGTATTTCTACAATCAATACTGGACAGAGTACGACGGCAATGCCACCACGCTCGGCCTGGGTGTGCGGCACAGCTTCCCGCTCTTCACCCTGGGCGCCATGTATCACTGGCGGAGCTTTGAAAACAGCGGCGCCAAAGACCTGGACAGCTCATACGAAAGCAACATCTATACCGGAAGCATCCGCCTGCGCAGCATGCCTCTGTCTGATGATAACAAAAAAGGCCCCACTTGGTACCCATCTCTGGCATTGTCCTATGAGGAGCGTCTCTTTCAGTCCGGTGACGCCTGGTATGGCAATCGTGAATACAAAATCTACAATACACAGGCCGGCCTCAACTTCCTACTGAATCCCAAAATGAATATATCTCTTGACTACTCTCACACATTCAGGAATGTAGAGTCACCGTTGCAAACAGTGCTGCGTTCCAAAGAATACAGTGAGAACAAAGTGTCTGCCACGGTGAAATATAGCCTATAGGCGGAAAAATGGTCTTCAATCAAGAAAAAGAGATCAAAAAGATTAAAGAGTTTGTGAATCTGGTGGAAAACCCCAAGATCGAACTGCGCCATTACAAAGACCCCGTACTGGTATGGGCTTTACAGGATGGAACGGTTTACTACACCATCTGGGAAAACGAAACTCTGTCAAGATTCGGCCTCAAAAATGTCGATGGCTGGGACTACGAGGAAGACTTGCTTTTTTGTCCGGATTGGATGAATCCCGAAGAAGATGAGGATGATGATCTGGACGATGACGATGATGATTTGGATCTGATCTGCGATCTCAAAATAGATATCAGCAATTAGGATTGGAACCCAGGGCATGCGCGTCTCGGTGATCGGAGGTGGCGGTTGGGGGCTGGCTCTGGCCAGGCTTCTGCACCGCAATGGACATTCCCTCCAGGTCTGGGAGCATAATGCCACCTATCTGGCAAATCTGATCTCAAACCATGCGAACCCTGCCCTGCTTCCGGGGATAACGCTTCCCGAAGATATCATCTTTACAGGCGATTTTGCAGGCGTGGAGCAGTTTTCTCCCCACATTATCATCCTGGCCACTCCTTCCCAATATCTCCGCCCAACCCTTCGCAGCATGCCCCTGGAAGCCCAAAAGGGCATCTGGATGAGTCCCAAGTTGCTGGCCGTGGTTAATGTTGCCAAAGGCATCGAAGAGGGATCGCTGCTGACCCTGGACGCAGTCCTCGCGGAGTTGTTACCGGAAGCCATGCAACACAAAATCTGCGCTCTCTCAGGGCCGAGCCATGCCGAGGAAGTGGCTCGCGAAGTGCCCACGGCTGTTGTTGTGGCGGGAAAAGACGAAGATTTGCTTGTCACCCTGCAGGGAGTGTTTAGTAATGACTACTTTCGCGTTTACCGCTCCAACGACCTGTTGGGAGTTGAGATCGGAGGCGCCGTGAAAAACATCATTGCCATAGCCGCGGGGATCATCGACGGGCTGGGTTTTGGCGACAACACGATCGGAGCGCTGCTTACCCGGGGAATAGTGGAAATCCAACGCTTTGGCGTTGCTCTGGGAGCTAAGGCTGAAACCTTTTGGGGGCTGTCCGGTTTGGGAGACCTCGTCACTACCGCCACCTCGCCGCACAGCCGCAACCGCTATGTGGGAAAACGGATCGGAGAGGGGAAAAAGCTGAGGCAAATAGTCCAGGAGATGGAGATGGTGGCCGAAGGCGTAGCCACCACAAATTCCGTGTATCAACTTGCTCTCCAGCGGGGTATCGAAATGCCCATCGTGAGAGAGGTTTGGGAAATCCTCTACCAGGAAAAAGACCCCAGGCAAGCCATCGTTAGCCTAATGACCCGCGAACTGAAAGCGGAATAGAGCCTGGTATCTGCTTATACAACTGCATTCTACCACCCAATGAATTCCTGGCAAACGAGGTAAAAAGATAGTTAGCAAACTGCTCCCCCACCTCCCTCCCATTTGCGTATCATTCGCAACCACAATAGCTTAACCAATCATCCTTAGGTCATCCTTTTAAAAGTTACGGATGACCTAAGGATGACCCCACCCTGACACCAGGATGCAAATGAGTCTGACCCGTGCCGGAAGAGGGAGCAAAAAAAGCATTGACGCATATTTACAAACACAAATTTTGGCACTTCAAGGGAAAAAGTATGCCAGAGAGATTGATCATAGCCATAGACGGTCCCGCCGCTTCCGGGAAAAGCACGACAGCGCGATTGCTTGCCAGGCAATTGGGCTACGCTTATCTGGACACGGGAGCCATGTATCGTGCCTGCGCTCTGCAAGCGCAACGAAAAGGTGTGGACCTTGGCGATGAACGGGCTGTTCAATCTCTGCTTCAGGACTTGGATATCCGCATCGAAATCTCAGGAGAGACCAACAGTATTTTCCTTGGCTCTGAAGACGTCACAGCCGCCATCCGCGCTCCGGAAATCTCAGCCCTGGCTTCCAGCATCTCAGCGCTGCCTCCCGTGAGGCATAAAATGGTGGAGTTGCAACGCAAGCTGGCAGCCTCCGGAGGAGTGATCCTGGACGGAAGGGATATCGGCACCTATGTGTTCCCGAATGCCGATCTCAAGTTCTTCTTGATCGCCAGCGCCGAAGTCAGGGCCAACAGACGTTGGCTGGAATTGAAATCGAAAGGCATTGAGGCTGATCCTGAACAAGTGCTGCGGGAACTGATCCAGAGAGACAAGAACGATTCAGCCCGCGCCCTGGCGCCTCTCTCCAAAGCAAGCGACGCCATCGAGGTGGACACCAGCCAGATGAGCGTCGCGGCCCAGGTGGCTACCCTCCATCGCCAGGTTCTCAAACGTCTGGATATCCCCGCGGTGCTGCTGGCGAAGCATTCCGGTTTTTGCTTCGGAGTGCGCCGGGCTATCCAACTGGCTTTGGACGCCAGCCAGTCGGGCGACAAGGTTTGCACCCTGGGAGAGCTGATCCACAATCCCCAGATTGTTGGCAAATTGGCAGAACAAGGTATCCGACTTTGCGGCGAGGATGTAAGCAATTCAAAGGTCATCATCCGCTCGCACGGCGCAAGCAAGGAGGTTTTGGCACAACTCCTGTCCCGGGGCAACGAGATCATCGACGCCACCTGCCCTTATGTGAAGCGGGCTCAGGAAATGGTGAGCTCCATGGCTGGTTGCCAGGTGATGATCCTTGGCGATCCAGGCCATCCCGAGGTTGTGGGCATGATTTCCTACGGCGACGAAAAAACACGGGTGGTGCAGGCTGATACTGATTTTGGCACGGAGGTTTGGGATACACTGTGCATTGTGTGCCAAACCACACAAAAAATCTCTGATCTGCAGACCCTGGTCACGCGGCTGCTCCCCAAAGTGAAGGAGCTGAGAGTTTTCAACACCATTTGCCGGGCTACCTCTGAGAGACAGCAGTCTGCCCAGGCCCTGGCCGAAAGTTCAGATCTGATGGTGGTAATCGGCGGCAAAAACAGTGCCAACACCCGCATGCTGCAACAGCTTTGCCAGACTATCACTCACTCTGTCCATATCGAAAACGAAACGGAACTGACTCCCGATTTGCTGACCGATTACGCCCGAATAGGTTTGGTGGCCGGGGCTTCCACTCCGGCAGACACAATTTTAGCAGTTTACAATAAAATAATGAAAATAATTGGGAATACGGAAGCGGCAACGCGTTTCGAAGAAATTCCCTTGTTTAAGGAGGAATCATGTTAACTCATGATCAAAACCATGTCCCAACCGACCCTAATGACGAGTCCCAAGTGATGGAACCCGAAATGAAGGAAGGGGAAGACACTACGTCAAAACCAATAGTTGATGCACCAGAATCCGAAACGGAAGCACCCGCTGAAGAAACGGTCTTAGAGAAACAAGCTCAGGCAGACCCCCCCGTGGCCGAAACGCCTGAAACAGTGGCGGAACCACCCGCCGAAGAACCAACACAAGAAAGCAAGTGTGAAGCTCCCGCTGAAGAACCAGAACAGGAAAGCAAGCCAGAAACTCCTGCAGAAGAACCGAAGCAGGAAAGCGAACCCGAAGCCCCTGCCGAAGAGCCCGCGCCCAAGCCTAAACAGCGCCCGGTCAGTATCAAGGCTGTGAATCCGGAAGCCTTGGATGAAGATCACGAGGCCATGCTGGAACTCATCGAGGAGTACTCCTCAAACGTCCGCCGCGGCCAGATCGTGGAAGGCAAAGTTGTCGCGGTCAACGACCGTGAAGTGGTGGTAGCCGTGGGTGGAAAATCTGACGGAGTAGTTCAACTCAGCGAGTTTGATCTTAGCGAGATACCCGAAGTTGATTCCACCATCATGGTCTATATCAACGATATGGATAACGGTGAAGGCAGACTTTCGCTTTCTAAAAAAAGAGCCGATTACGTAAAGAACATCGAGCTCATCCGCCAGGCTGCCCAGGATGGCTCCACACTGAACGGCAACATCAAACGCCGCGTCAAGGGTGGCATGATCGTGAACGTGCTGGGAATTGAAGCATTCCTGCCAGGTTCGCAGATGTCATTGAAACCCATCCCCAATCTTGACCAGTTCATTGGAAAAGAAATGAGCTTCAAGATAATCAGCCTCGATGAGGAACACCGGAACATTATCCTTTCCCGCCGTCAGGTGCTGGAACAAGAAGCTTTGGAAAAGAGAACCGAGCTGCTTGCCAAGCTCCAGGTCGATGCCGAACTGGATGGAGAGGTGAAAAATATTACTCAATATGGCGCTTTCATCGACCTTGGAGGCATTGACGGCCTCCTGCATATCACCGATATGAGCTGGGGCAAGATAAGTCACCCCTCCGAAATGCTCGCGATCGGCGACAAGGTCAAAGTGAAAGTAATTAAGTTCGACACAGAGACAAACAAAATCTCTCTGGGTCTCAAACAACTGGTACCCCATCCTTGGGAAAACATAGAGATCAAGTATCCGGAAGGCGTGCGGGTGACCGGCAAGGTGGTCAGCGTCAAATCTTTCGGCGCTTTTGTGGAGCTGGAACCCGGAGTGGAAGGCTTGGTGCACATCTCTGAAATGAGCTGGACCAAGAAGATCACCGATGCCCGCAAGATACTCAAGATCGGCGACACGGTGAATGCCATCGTGTTGGAACTGGACAAGGAAAACAAGCGCATCTCCCTGGGAATGAAACAGATGGATCCCAACCCCTGGCTTTCCATTGAAGATCACTTCCCCGTCGGAACCGTACTCACCCGCAAGATAAAAAGCCTCACCGCTTTTGGCGCGTTTGTGGAGATCGAGGATGGCATCGATGGCCTCATCCACATTTCCGATATCAGCTGGACCAAGCGCATTTACCACCCGCGCGAAGTCTTCCGCAAAGGTCAGGAAATAGAAACGGTCATTCTATCCATCGACCGTGCCCTGCATCGGATCGCCTTGGGCGTGAAGCAATTGCACCCTGATCCATGGGCAAACCTGAATGTCTCGCTGCCCATCAACACAGAGGTGATTGGCAAAATCAGCAAGCTCATCCCTAAAGGAGTGCTGGTGGACGTGCAGGCTGGAGATGACCTGGTGGAAGGATTCATTCCAACCTCCCATCTGGCTATGCCAAAACTGGAGCATACTGAAGACGCTTTCCAAGTTGGCGAAGAGCTCCCGCTCAAAGTAATCGAGCTGGATATGGAAAACCGCCGTTTGATCCTTTCGGTGAAAGCCTTCTTCTTCTCCCGCGATCCCAAGCTTCAGGAAGAATACATCGCTCTGCACGAGCAGTATATGCGTGAGCGGATCGCCCGCCAGCTAAAGAAAAAAGCCGAGCGGAAAAGCAAAGAAAAGCATGAGGACAGAGAAAAGGCTGCCAAGGATGCGGCTGAATCACCCGAGGCAGAACAGGCTGACGAGCAGCCTGCCAGCCAGCCTGTGGCTGAAAATACAGAGCAAGAGCCCGCTATTGAAGAAACTCAGACGGAAAGCGGCGAAACTGAAGAAACTGCGCCAGCACAGGAGTCCGAGGTAATCTCCCCGGAAGAACCGGTGGAAGAAGTTCCCGCGGAAAGCATTCCTGAAACTCCTGCCGAAGAAGCTGTTCCTGAAGTGGCTCCTATCCCGGAAACTGAAGCAATCACTCCGGAAGAACCGGTGAAGGAAGTTCCCGCGGAAGACATCCCTGAGGTTCCTGTCGAGGAAGAACTTCCCGAAGTGGCTCCTGTCCCGGAAACTGAAGAAGTTCAGCCGGAACAGACTGATAACGGTTCAGAAGAAATATAACATAGGCTTGGGATGTTTTGCAACCAAGCACGGATTAAAGCGTTGTGGCAACTCGAAAGGGTTGCCACAACTTCTTTGCAAAGCAGTTCATAGATATTTGTTATGACTTGCAATCTGTTTCAGACTATAATTAGTAAACAGGATTTGTATTCCGGCTTGGTAACAAAGACAAGAGGTAAATGATGAAAGCAAGAAATCTTTTGATAGTGGTAAGTCTATTGGTCATTGCGACCCTGGCTTTTGCGGATGATGTTGACCGCCGTACAGCTTTGGGGCTGCATTTTGGAACCTCATCTGGAAACGGGTATTCGATGCGCTGGATAAACGGCAATCGTGGCCTTCAATGCACCTTTGGAGCCTATACTGCCGGCTCAAACAACAATGTGGATTATGATTACGATTACTATGGGCAAAGTGAACTGTACTCAACGACTGCTGAAGGCCGCAGAGCCGCTCTGGAGTTAGCTGCCAACTATCTGCATACCCTGGATGAGTTTCCCAACGGCATGCTTTACATCATGGCGGGAGGATCACTCAAGTACGTGCAGAAACATATGTTCGAGGTAGATATTGTTAATCATCAAGTCGATTGGGAATCTGAGAGAAGTTATCAGAAGCGGGAACTTAGGTGGACAATCGGAGCAGGTCCGGGCTTCGAAATTGGTTACGGCAGCAAATTCCGCTTAGCGCTCGAAATGCCTCTCACCTACAATTGGAAAAACGATATAATCATGTATATCCCCCAGGTAGGAATCTATTACTATTTCAGATAACCCACGCTCCGAAACCTAACTTGTCTGTTGCTAAAAAGGCAGTTACTTCGCCGCAGATATATACTCCAGCTATAAGAAGCCCCGTGTTTCCACGGGGCTTACTATTTATTCACCGATTATTTTAACCAAGACCCTTTTTCGTCTTTTCCCATCGAATTCCCCATAGAAAATCTGCTCCCAGGTGCCCAAATCCAGTTTCCCGTTGGTGACGGCCACCACGGTCTCCCTGCCCATGATCTGGCGTTTGAGATGCGCGTCGGCATTGTCCTCAAAGCCATTATGGGCATACTGGGAATGGGGCTTTTCGGGAGCCAGCTTTTCCAGCCATTTCTCAAAATCCGCGTGCAGTCCGGATTCATTGTCATTGATGAAGACCGAGGCTGTGATATGCATCGGATTCACCAGGCAAAGACCTTCGCGGATCCCGCTTTCGCGCAGGCATTCTTCAACCTGCTGGGTGATGTTTATAAACTCCCGGCGTTGTGTGGTGTTAAACCACAGCTCCCGGCGATAGGATTTCATCAGATGATGGGTGATTTCTCGATCATGGAAGCAAGGTCGGTGGGTGTGTCAAACACCTGATAAGCTCCCGCCTCTTCCAATTCCTCTCTGCCTCGGTAACCCCAGGCAGCTCCAATTGGCACCATGCCAGCGTTGATCGCGGTCTTCATATCCACAGCCGAGTCGCCCAGGAAGGCAATGTTTTCCGGCTTGGTTTTCAGTCTTTCCGCCAAATCCAGCGCGCGGGTTGGATCAGGCTTCTTGGGCATGTCCGGCTGTTCGCCGCTGTAAATACCAAAGGGATTCTTGCCTTGATTGATCATTACTCCCCGGAAGTAGTGACGGATCATCTTCTTGGTAAAATAGTGTACCTTATTGGAAAGAATCGCCACCTTCACCTTGCGTGAAACACAAAGCTGGATCAGGTAGAGAATACCGGGGTAAACATTGGTGTGGAGAAACCAGCTTTTTTCGTAGTGGTTCCAGAATAGTTCGGCAATCGCTTCCTGATCGGCCTGTTTGTGTTTCGAGGCCGGCGTTGCCTTTTTTACCAAGTCAAATAGCCCATTACCCACAAAATCTCTATACGCCTCCAGGGGATGCTCAGGTAAACCGCTATCGGCCAAAGCGTTGTTCATGCTGTCAGCGATATCCCGCAAGCTATCCAACAGGGTACCATCAAGGTCAAAAATGATGGCTTTGATTTTGGGTTTTTTCTTCATTCTTGCACTTCCTTCGTTGTAATTTTAATCGGTTCTGATTCTGATCCCGCATAAAGCGACAAATGCGGGAAGGGGATTTCTATTCCATGCGCGGCAAAGCTTTCTTTGACGCGCAAGATTAATTTCGATCTGAGATTAAAAAAGTCTTCCGATCTACCCCAGACGCCATACAATATATTTATGCCATATTCTCCAAAACTCTCCAGCACGATCATTGGAGCTGGCTCCTGCAAAGCCAGAGGCTCGCTGGCGGCTATCTCTTTCAGCACTTCCAGCACCTTGCGCAAATCTTCCTTGTAAGCCACAAGCACATTCAAGTCAACCCTGCGGTCGGGGAAACGGGTCACATTTGTCACCTCTGTCTTGATCATGGTCTCGTTCGGCACCCTTACATAGCTGTTATCCGGAAGCCTTAGTTTCAGAGACAGCAGGTCGATGCTTTCTATCCTGCCGCGGATTTTGTTCACCTCAATAAAATCGCCCACCACAAATGGCTTTTCCGAGATCAGAAAGATGCCGCTGATGATGTTTGAAACACTGGTCTGCGAAGCAAAACCGATCGCCACGCCAAGCACTCCGGCAGCTCCCAGTAAAGCCGAGAGTTTGAAGCCGAATTCATTGAGCACACTCACCACCAGGATCAGCACACTAAGAAAATAAACCGCACGCACGATCAACTGCTCGCTTTGAGGCGAAAGGCGGCCCTTGACCATCCGGGTGACAAGCTTCCGTATCAGGATTATAACCGGAATGCCAATGCCAAGCGCAATGATCACCCGCAAGGCTACGTTGATCCGTTCGGGAGTGATGTACATTCTGATCAGTTCTGTGAAGTTCATTTATCTTGACTTGTTTCCTTTGTTTTTCATCTAAACTACTAAGAACCATTTTTATGAATAGCTATTATTTGTCTATCTTTTTCTAATAAGTTACTCCATATTCTGGTCGAAACTATGGAAAACTTGACACAAAGAGCCAAAACACATTTATTGCGCCACTATCTAATGTCGAGGAGAACCCATGCGCGTAGTCCAGATTGTGGGAGCCAGACCCCAGTTTGTCAAGCTTGCCCCTCTGTCACATCTGCTAAGAAACAAACACGAGGAGCTGATCATCCACAGCGGCCAGCATTATGATATCCAAATGAACGACGTCTTTTTCAGGGATATGCTCATTCCCGCGCCGGATTACAACCTCAATGTCGGCTCAGGCTCCCATGCTTTGCAGACCGCCCAGATCATGGAAGCCCTGGAGCCTATCCTGCTCAAGCATGAGCCTGATGTCGTGATCGTCTATGGCGACACCAACACCACCCTTGCCGGAGCCCTTACGGCAGTAAAACTGGGCATCAAAACCGCGCATGTGGAGGCCTGCCTGCGCAGTTTCAACCGGACTATGCCGGAGGAAATTAACCGCGTGGTGGCAGATCACGTTTCCGACCTGCTGCTCTGCCCCACCTCCGCCGCAATGGACAATGCGCGGCGCGAAGGATTGCAGGACAAAGCCCGGCTCTCTGGCGACATCATGGTGGACAGCCTGAGGCTGGGGCTCAAACTCGCCTCGGAAAGCATGGAAGTGCTGAATGATCTGAGTCTGGATCCAGGCGGATACTATCTGCTGACCCTGCACCGCCCCTACAACGTGGACGATCCCGCTTGCCTGGACAGGATTCTGACTGGACTGAACGGTCTGGACAAACCGATCGTGTTCCCTGTCCATCCCCGCACCCGCAACGTACTCGCAAAGCTCGATGCAGACCGGTTCTGCAATCTGGTCTTTATCGAACCGCAATCCTATCTGAATTTCCTGACCCTTATGCAGGCCGCGCACATGATCCTCACAGATTCCGGCGGCATACAAAAGGAAGCCTACATCATCCGCAAACCCTGCGTTACCCTGCGCTCCGAAACTGAGTGGATCGAGACCGTGGAAAGCGGCTGGAATCTGCTGCTGCCCGTGGACTCCTCCAATTTCCCGGCCGCTATTCCATCTTTCACCGTGCCCGCCGAACATCCGGAACTGTTTGGCATCGATGTGGCTGCCAGGATCGTAAGCCTGCTGGAAGAGTTTGCCGGCCAATGAAAACGAGACCCGCGCAGATCGCGGATGCAGCGGTGAATCCATCCAGGGAGAAAAGAATGACAAGCAACAACGTTCGCCTCATCCTTATCGCCGGAGGCACCTGCAGTGGTAAAACAACCATCGCCAGGGCCATCGGACGGCGCATCACAGGCCTCAAATCTGTGATCCTCTCTCACGACAACTATTACAAGGATCTCAGCCATCTGCCCAGCGAGGAAGCCGCCCGGGTCAACTTTGACCACCCGGATTCCATCGATACAGAGCTATTGATCTCCGACCTCAAAGCAATGCTGCGCGGCGAAGCGGTCAATGTGCCCGATTACAATTTCGCCACCCACAGCCGCAGCGAAGGCACTCTGTGCATCGCGGGGGCGGACGTGATCATCCTGGAAGGGATTTTTGCCCTTTATTACCCGGAATTGCTGGCGCTTTCCGACCTAAAAATCTTTCTGGATTCGGATTCGGACATCCGCCTGGCCCGCCGCATGCAAAGAGATATCCTGGAGCGCGGACGCAGCGTTGAAAGCGTGCTCAACCAATATCTGGAAACCGTCAAGCCCTCCCATCTGGCATTCATCGAACCGACCAAGAAAAACGCCGATCTGATCATCCCGGGAGATAAGGAGTTCGACACCGTGCTCTACATGCTCAACGGCTTTCTGCGCCATGAGCTGAGTTCTGGCAAAACACTGTGAATCCAGGGAAATGTTCATTTTGCATAGAATTGCTTTTGAACAAAGGAACATCAACCGCAAAAAGCCGATTTTTGGACTTGACAAATCTTAGCACTCCAAAAAGCTGTTTGCTAATAGCACCCCCTGTGATTATAATATAATCAGTTCAAAATAAATAACGATGGAGGATAAACATGAAACTGATACCTATTGAAGACCATGTGGTTGTGAAGACCGAGACCGTCCAGGAAAAGAAAGTGGGCGGAATCATCATCCCCGATACAGCCAAGGAAAAACCCCAGATGGCGGAAGTGATCGCCGTCGGCACCGATGAAGATCTGCAAAAGATAGTCAAGGTGGGCGACATGGTGCTCTATGGCAAATACGCCGGCACTGAGATCGAACTCGAAGGCGAAAAGCTGCTCATCCTTTCCAAAAGCGATATCCTCGCTATTGTCGAGTAAACAATGCAAGAAGTAAGTTCACAAGATTTCGCCGCCGAAGTACTGGAATCCGAACTCCCCGTCCTGGTGGATTTTTGGGCTCCCTGGTGCGGACCTTGCAAAGCACTCACCCCCACAGTGGAAAAACTGGCTGCTGAGCTGGAGGGAAAGGTCAAGGTTGTCAAGTGCAACATCGACGCTTCACCCGAGATAGCCGGACAGTACTCGATCATGTCCATCCCCACCCTGCTGGTCTTCCATAAAGGCGCTGTCGCCTCACAACTGATCGGCCTGGTGCAAAAAGACAAGATCATGGACAAACTCAAAGACTTCATCTAAACTATCCAGTTAGAAAACCCCTGCCCGGCGGAGCTATCTGCCGGGCTTTTTGCACTAAAAGTGGAGATGTTTTGCGGTGGCATCGCTTTGCGTGGGAGCTTTTCGCCCTCATTCGCAAGAGGCAGATAAGTCTCTGTCTTCCTGGGGTCATCCTTAACCCGGTGAGGGATGACCTAAGGATGATGGCACCAAAGCCAGTAGCAGCAAGGGACGGAGCTATGAAGGATTATGCAGAAGGTTGCCGTTGTATTTGGCGAATGTAACGCTAATTTGTTTGCGTCCTATTCGTTTTCTGGTGAAAAGGTGGAAAGGTTTCCCGAAACAAGTCCACCAAGCTATATTATATGTCATCACGGGCTGTCGGGGCACCCGCCAAAGCGTGAAGCAGTTTGTCGGGGTGACTTGACCCGTGATCCAGTCTTATAGGAATCACTCACATCCCAAAAGTGGTTGACAGAATAAGAGCCCGCAAAATCCTGCTCAAGAGATCCTGCGTCCCTGTAGCTCAGCTGGATAGAGTGGCACCCTCCGAAGGTGAAGGTCAGGCGTTCGAATCGCCTCAGGGACGCCAAACTTGGGTATCTGGACCTACATGCAAAACGAAGTCGTCATCACCTTAAACAACATCTCCAAACAGATCGGCAGCAAAGTGATCTTTTCCGGTCTGAACTTTGGCATCCATGCTCAGGATAAGATCGGGGTAGTGGGCGTGAACGGCTGTGGCAAAACCACGCTGCTCAGGCTGCTGACAGGCCTCACGGCTCCAAGCACGGGAGAAATAATCCTCCGCAAAGGGATCAAGGTCGGATACCTGATGCAGGACATCACCCTGGATGAAGAGCAACGGCTGTTGGAATACATCATGCCAACGCAAGCGGTCGCTGCAGAGAACGACGAGGAACACCGCTACAAAGCGATCCTGAGCACCTTGGGGATCGATGAATACGAAAAACCCCTGCGCCTCCTCTCTGGCGGCCAACGGCGCAAAGCCGACCTTGCCAGGGTGCTGGTGCAGGAACCCGATGTGCTGATACTGGATGAGCCCACCAACCATCTTGATCTGGACACGATCGAGTGGTTACAGGATTACCTGGCTGAGACCAAAAAAACGGTGATCTTCGTAACCCACGACCGCTACTTTTTGGACGCGGTCTGCAACCGGATTCTGGAGTTGGATCATGGCTACTGCTATCTGTATGAAGGCAACTACACGGAGTATGTGCGGGGCAAGATGATCAGGGCAACCGATTCCCAGAGAAAGGAAACCCGCCGTCTGGCACAACTGAAAAAAGAAATGGACTGGCTGAACCGGGGAGCCAGAGCCCGCGCCACCAAACCAAAGAATCATGTGGACAGGGTGAAGGAGCTGCTCTCCAAATCATACCTGATCTCAAACCAGGATCTGGACATCTCGTTTCAGACCGACCGCCTGGGCAAGACCATCCTGGAACTGCACCGCCTGGGTAAAAGCTATGGATCCAAAGTGTTGTTCAAGGATATCGACCACAACTTTCAGGCTCTGGAGCGCATCGGCATCATCGGCGCAAATGGCTGCGGCAAAACAACGCTGCTGAAAATGATTGTCGGCGAGGTCGAACCCGACCAGGGAAAGATCAAAGTAGGGGTGAACACCCACTTTGCCTATTACCGCCAGGAGGACGAAAGCTTCGATCCCACCCTGAGTGTGTATGACTATATCGCCCAGTACGCGGAGGTGATCAAAACCCGCGACGGCAGCAAAGTGAGCGCGACGGAAATGCTCAAGCGATTCCTGTTCGATGGCAAGATGCAGACCCAAAAACTGGGCTCGCTGTCCGGAGGTGAGCGGAAACGCCTGTACCTGCTCAAATCTCTGATGTTTGGGGCAAACTTCATTGTTCTGGACGAACCCACCAACGATCTGGATATCCGCACCCTGGAAATCCTGGAAGACTATCTGGACGCATTTTCAGGCTGCCTGCTGGTAGTATCCCACGACCGCTTCTTTCTGGACCGCACGGTTGACTATCTCTTTATTTTTGAAGGTACCTCGATACGCAAATTCCCCGGCAATTACTCCGACTATCTGTTGGTGAAAAAGTATCAAAAGGAAGAGACGGAGGAAAGGGAACGGTCAGCCACCGCAGCCAGGCCCAAGAGAATCCAGAAAGGATTGAACTACAACGAGCAGAGGGAGTTTGAACAATTAGGCTTGGAGATTGCGGCTCTGGAAGAGAAGATCCAAGAACTGGAAACGGGCCTGTCGTCTCAAAACTCCTCCCTGAGCCATCTTGACTACTTAAAAATCAGTAGGGAACTGGAAGAACTGCAGCAAGATCACGATATCAAGCTACAGCGCTGGATCGAGCTAAGCGACAAAGCAGACGGTTGAAATCTGTTGTCCTTGCCGCTGCAAGGCCATTAGTGACGGTCTTTGTATTTTTCAAACCAGTCGTCAGCCCTGTTTGAAATCTCAAATAAATCGCTTTTGCTGAAATGCTGGTGGATAGTACTGATCTTTTGTTTGGCTGGAGTGTATTCGTTTCTGGCGGCAATGGTGAACCAATAATAGGCTTCCAACTGGCTTTTATCCACTCCCTTGCCCTCCAGATAGGCTTTGCCCAGATAGAACTGCGCTTCCCCTTGGTTGCGATAGCTGTACATCCTGAGTTTTTCAACGGCAGTGTCTATGTCGGATTTGATCTTGGCCTTCTCAAACAAGGCCACCGCTTCTTCCAGGGTTGTGACAGTGGTTGGCAGGGGAGCCGTATCCTCCCCCGCGGGAAGGTTTTCGGAGACCGGTACCGATAAAGAATCCACAATCTCAGGCTGGTTTTGTTTGGTTTTGCATCCCATAATAGCCAACACAAGGATCGCTAAACTTGCTATCAACACTTTGCGCATGGTAAAACTCCGATTCTATCTGTATTGGTAGATCATCCAGCCGTCCTTGCCCAGGGCGAGGAAGACCAGATCCTTGTCCAAAGCTACGTCGTAGACAGAGGTGGTGGGGGGATAGATCGTATTCAGATCTTCAGCTTTCAAGGGATTGGATATGTTGTAAATCTTGACCCCGCCTTTTCCCAGCGCCACAAAGAGCCGGTTATCCTTGATCTCCAAGTCCAGGATATCATTGGAAAGCCGGGTTTGAAAGATCAATCTGGGATGTTTGAGGTCGTTCATATTTATGGCCAGAAGCTTCTTACCCGCGCCGATCCAGGCGATGTCGCCATTCTTTGCCAGCACCGTGGCATCCGCTATCTCGTAATTGACACCCATACTTATGGGAAACTGGAGGTCGCTGATATCCACAGTTACCAGGCCAAAGTCGTTCAAGGCATATAGATATGGGTATTGGGCGATAAAATCGCGGATGCCCCATTTTTCAGAAAATGTGGACTTGATCTCGCGCATCCCACCCTTGCCGATATCGATAATGTCGATCCCTTTGAAGCGATCCGCCACATAAAGGATTGAGCCTTCCCGGGTGATTCTGTCGCCGATGATCTGATTGGTAAAGTAGATCCTGCCTGGGCTGGAGAGTGTGTCAACGCTGCTGATCTGGTTGGTGGGCTCTGTGCTGCAGATATAGATCTGATTGCTGCCCAGGACATTCACATCCTCTATCCGGAAAGAGGAATGGAACACTCCTTCCAAACGTGGTTGCAAAGGATTGAAGATGGAATAGGCCCACAAGTAATTTTGGCTGCTAAGCACCACTTGGTCTTCACTGCAGACAACCATATAGGGTTGGATGTTTTTGAAGTGAGCCAGTTGATAAAGATATCTGTCGTCGATGGCCGACAAAGCGGCTATCAGGCAGAGCAACAGGATGATGAGGGAGTAGATTTTCATGGTTACTCCAATAATTGCTTGATGATCTCGCCCACTTTGATCCCTTCCGCTTCAGCCGCAAAAGATTTCAGGATACGGTGGCTTAGCACAGGAACCGCCACTGCGCGCACATCCTCTTCAGCCGGGGTAAGCCTTCCATCCAAAGCCGCCCTGGCCTTTGCCGCCAATACCAGATATTGGCTGGCGCGAGGGCCGGCTCCCCAGTTGATCAGTTTCCTGAGTTCAGCTTTGCTCCCAGGATCGCCGGGACGCGTACTGCGTGCCAGTTTTACGGCGTATTCCAGCACGTGGTTAGAAAGCGGCATGTTGCGGATGGCGTTTTGAAATTGGATGATCGTCTCAGCGGAAAGCAAAGCCTGGGGTTCTTCCAATTGGGCTCCTGTGGTTGATTGCACAATTGCCAGTTCCTCCTCATAGGAGGGATAGTCTATACCGATATACAGCATGAAGCGGTCAAGCTGCGCTTCCGGTAGGGGGTAGGTTCCCTCCTGCTCGATAGGATTCTGGGTGGCCATCACGATGAATGGCAGATCAAGGGGACGGGTGGTATTCCCGCTGCTGACCTGATACTCCTGCATCGCTTGCAGCAGAGCCGCCTGTGTCTTGGGAGGAGTGCGGTTGATCTCGTCAGCCAGGATGATGTTTGCAAAGATGGGTCCTTTGATGTATTTGAATTCGCGCTCTCCGGTGACGCTTCCAGTCACCAGAATATCGCTGCCGGTAATATCCGAGGGCATTAGATCGGGAGTGAATTGGATGCGTCCAAAACTCAGGTTCAGGGCTTTGGCAATGGTGGAGATCAGCAGGGTCTTTGCCAGGCCAGGCACTCCCTCGATGAGCATATGGCCATTGGCAAAAAGCCCGATAAGCACCTGCTCAACCACTTTATCCTGGCCAATAATCGTCTTCCTGATCTGCTTCAGCAGTTCTTCTTTTGCCGTCTTCAGCTCTGTGATTTGTTGTATCATTGTCTCACTGTTCATAAATCTTATCTCCACTAAGAATAGCTGTAATTATCTGGCGACCACTCAAGGCGATTGCCGCAATACCCACAACACTCATCAAAAAGGCGGTAAGCATGTGGGCGAACGCCATAATCGCGGAGGCATCCTGTCTTGTCAATGCAAATCCCACCGAAAAGATAATGATCATCATCCATTCATTGCTTCCAAGTTGGGCCGGAGGCTGGGGAAGAGCGTAGGACAGATTTATCAGCGTGTAGCCAAACAGCACTTTCAGGAAAGGCAATTGCACACTGAACGCCTGAAAAAGCAGATAAAAATATAGCCCGTCCAAAAGCACCCCCAAAGCTGTGAGGGCAAGTGCGGAGAGCAATCTGGTCCAACGGTGTTCAAAAACGTTCAGTCCGCTGATAAATATCTCGATGTAGCGGTTGATCTTGTCCCTGGCAGACCCTGGCAACCAGGCAAACAAACCTTTGATAAAACCCACCACCCCCTTTTTCCTCCGTGCAGCCAGCAGCAACATGATCAGCGACAGGGCAAAAACCAGGGCAAGCAAGGAAAGCAATGCGATCATACCGCTGGAAAACTTTATACCCAAAAAGGGAAGCATGGCCAACACAAAGAAAATACCCACAGTATCAAATGTTTTATCTATGAAAATGGACGGCAAGACTCTCAGGATCGGAACTCCATGGTTGCGCTTGACAAACCAGGCCTTGACCAATTCTCCCAATCGGATGGGAATAACGTAGTTCACCCAGTTGCCTCCCATGCTGTAGAGCCAAGTGCGCCACCAGGAAAGCGCCACATCCTTTCGCAAGAGGAGATTCCAGCGCAGACTGCGGATCAGGTAAGCCCCCAGGTAAAAAAGCGATGCCCAGACCACCAGTTCCAAGCGCACCTGCTCGATCTTGCGTATCAGCAGGTCGATATCGATATACTTCAACCACAAAGCAAGCAACAGCAGCCCGACAGCAAGCCCCAGAAGCAAAGACAGCAGACGCTTGCGGGATAATTTCATCCTGACCCGCTTATCTCCGCTCTCGATCAAAGACCATGTGGTAATGATGAGCCCAATATTTCTTCCAGACGCGCGGCGCGAACTTCTCCAGCCAATTATGTTTCATCATCCTGGAAGAGAAGTCAGGATCTTTGCCCGCGTAGTGGTCGAGTATCGAAAGGGGAGCTTTGCGAGCGTCACTGCCTCTTTTGCGGATCAGGGAACCGAGCGCTGCCGGCAGCCATTTTGCCAGCAAATCTTCCTTGGCCATACCGATATCCGGCCAGGGAGGGCAATCGAACCATCCCGCCTCACGCAGTTTCCAGCCTAACTTGCTCAGGATAAATATAATAGACTTGCGGTCGATATTGCCCAGGCGCAGATCAGGATACTTTTGGGGAGAGTAGTCTTTGATCTGCATTTTATATCCGAGCCCGGTGATGTTTGGTACGCTGATGAATATCACCTTGTCCGTAACGCGGCTAACTTCCCGCAAAAAGCAAGGCAAATCCTGCGCAAACCACAACGCCGAAAAAGAGAAATACATGTCAATGCTGGAATCCGGATAGTCCAACTTGCGGTAATCTCTGTTATAAGCAGTTTGCAGAGGTCTCCCCAGTTCACTCCATAGCTTGCCGATCAGATCAAGCCTGCGTTCGTCGTGGTCTTCCAAATAGACCCGAATGCCAAGATCAGCCAAAGAGAGCAAGTTTATGCCACTGATACCGGTAAATCCAAAAGAGGGGGATTCAAGAACGCTTTTCACCCCATACCGATCAGCAGTTCTTTTCAGCAGATCATTAATGACCACCCGCTCATATGAAGAACCCAATCCCTCATGGGGATCTGTGAAGTATTTTTCCCAGTCGTTGATGATAGGAATGGCCATTATTTCTCCAGAAACTCAGCGATAACGATCTGTATTCCAGGGATGGTGAAGGTTTCCGGCAGGCGCATTAGCTCATAGGTAGGATCCACCTGGTAGAACCAGGAGCGTGAGATAAGTTGGAAGCGGCTCACCCAGAGCTCGTTTTTCATCTTTTTGGCAAGCCATTCCCCCATCCTGAAAAAGCGCCGGTCAAAGCGAAAGAGCCCGCGATAATTGGCGCCGTGTACCTGGCGTGAGATAAAGTTTACCAACTCATTCAGTTGAACCGGATCACGGTCGGCAACATTCAGGCTCAGACCCGGGGAAAACTCGTTTTTCAGCAGCCAGGTGAAAGCCGCAGTGATCGTGTCAATATGGCAAAGATGGATCCACACTCTCTTGTCAATCAAGGGAAACCTGTTCATACTGACCAGGCGCACCAGTTGATAGGGGAACCCCTTGTCTCCCGTGCCATAGGTAATCGAAGGCCGCAAAATGGCTGCATCGAGGCCTTTCATCACTGCCCGGTTGATAACCTTTTCTGACTCTATCTTGGTGAAGTGGTAATAGTTATCGGGATTGCGCTCCGTCTCGTTGTTGGCGGGCAATTCCTCGGGAATGGCTCCAAAAACTCCCACTGAAGAACAGAAGATCAGCTTGGCGCGGTTTTCCAGACAGTACTCCGCAAACTGCTCGGTGCTATGCAGATTAGCTTTGAGATATTCATCGCGTGAAAACTTGCGTCCTCCGCGTAACGCTCCGATATGAAGGATGCAATCAAAGCGATTCTTCCAGATGTAATCCTTCAGGGCAGGGATATCAGCCAAATCCAGGTTGACAATCTCAACGGCATTTTGGAATTCTGCATAACGCTTGGTTTCGGTCCCCGGCCTCACCAAAGCTGTGACTTCAGAGTCCAGTTTTTCGGCCAGAATCGAACGCAACACCGACCTGCCGATCAAGCCGGTGACCCCTGTTATCAAGAGCCTCGGCATTTAATGGAATATCCTGCGCCAAAGGCTCTTTTTGCGGCGATGGGAATGGGAATAGCTCGGCTGTATGTACACATATTTGTAGGGTATGGGTTTGTTGTCCAGGATCATTTGCGGAAACTCTGTGGACAGCAGTTCCACCACATGCTCGTCCAGATCATCCCGCAGAAGCTCCAAAGCTTTAAAATATGACCCGTATGGCACACGGGCATGGTCGTCGGATCCAATTAAATGAGCCCAACCATTACGCATCAATATCCATGCAGTCTGACGGACTTTTTCACCATACTGCCCCAACAGGCTTCCAGAATTGATTTGAATATAGATATTGTTGCCGATCAGATGCCGCGCATCTCTGGGGTGTTTCATTATACTCACATACCGTTCAGCGTGTGCCAGAATCGGCTTGTATCCTTTGCGCAGGAGGGGGAAGATGTAATTGTAAAAATCTTCCGGCAACCCGTTCAAGTCGGATTCCACCATTATATACCGCGAGTTGCCCATTACCAGGTTATTTTTCTCAATATCTGCCAGAATATTGGGTTGGACAAATATCTCGAATCCGGCATGCAGGTGCAACTTCAAACCATTTTCCGCGCACTTAGTCTGCATGGCGGATAATTTCTCATCATAATCCGAGCGGTCATACTTGTATAAACCGCGCATAAAATGGGAAGTTAGGAAAGCATCCGTGATACCCCCGTCATCCATCAGCTTCATCTGTTGAAGCGATTTCTCAGCACTATCGGAACCGTCATCTATTTGGGGGAGTAAATGACAATGAACATCGATCATTACTTAGGGCATTCTCTCCTTGATCATTTGCACAAACTCAAGCAAAACATCGTTATGCGGATAGGGTGCAATCATCTTGTTAGTATCGTCCAAAAGCTTTTCCACCGCAGCACGGGCCTTGTCAAAACCCAGTAAACCGGTGTATGTGTTTCTGGAGGTTGGAACGTATTCGCTGTCAAAATCAAGCCCGTCGCTGCCCCGGCTATAGTCTGCCACGATATCTTCTATCATTTGATGGGCCATACCCAGATTCATGGCATACGTGCTCATCACCTGACGCGTGTCATCATCTGCGTCAGCCAGCACGCAAGCCATATCGGTGGAAGCCTGCAAAAGCGAGCCTATTTTCTTCATATCAATATAGCGCAGCACATTGATCTTCATAACCTTGCGTTTGCTTTCCAAGGCAACTATCTGTCCTCCCATCATGCCATAGGTCTGAGCGGCCAAAGCGAGTATTCTCAGACATTCCAGAGCTTTTTGGGGATTCGAGATATACCCCAGCACCTCAAAAGCCAAGGTGTACAAAGCGTCTCCTGCAAGGATTCCGATAGTATTGTCAAACTTCAGATGCAAAGCCGGACTGGAGCGACGCTCTGATCTGTTCATAACCATGGGCATATCATCGTGCACTATCGACGCGTTATGTATCAGTTCCACCGCCGTGGCTGCATGGAGCGCGTCCTGGAATCCCTTTGCTTTCTTTGCGCCTGCCAGCATCTCATACACAGCCAGTAACAATAGCGGACGCCAGCGTTTTCCACCGCTGAAGACAGCGTATCGCATGGCTTTCTTCAGTTCTTTAGCTGGTCCAGATGCTGTCCCAACGAAATGCTTGAGGTTGGCTTCAACCTTACCCAGCCTGGTCTCAAAGTACTTCTGTAGTAACAATTGAGTCTCCCAAATTCGTTTTCACCGGCATTCCACCAGTTTGTCTTTCATTGAACACAATATGCCAAATCTGTCAAGGCTTTTATTGCTCGACTGACTTCCAACAATGCAGGCTCCTAACAAAACCACCCTCATCCAGCAAGAATTGCGTGCTTTCATAGTTGTACCTGTAAGAACCCCCTCCCGCAAAAGAGAGGGGGTATTTACGTTATCTGGGTTTATTCTTCTTCCGGTTCTTCTTCGTCGATATCGACTTCGTCTTCAACATCTTCCTCTTCCAGGTTTTCATCTTCCGGAATGAACTCCTGTTGGTGAGGGGCAGATTTTAGCTTTTCAACTTCCTTATCCAGGCTTTCTTCATCCGGGTCTGCCTGGATCACGGTGATGTCGCGAACCTTGTCATTATCGTTTATATTGATCAGGCGCACTCCCTGCGTGTTTCTGCTGATGACATTAATATTGGCTATCTTCTGCCGGATGATCATTCCATCCTGTGTCACAATCATCAGGTCTTCGCTGTCGTCAACGATCATCAGAGC